>Ga0272442_10000279_pt1 | contig 86470 bp, 61 predicted proteins | sample SSMForm2O_FD_200262 | JGI IMG/M metagenome (GOLD analysis project Ga0272442, IMG submission 200262) | Marine sediment archaeal communities from Little Sippewissett salt marsh, Falmouth, MA, United States - SSM-Form-2O | ecosystem: Environmental > Aquatic > Marine > Wetlands > Sediment ...
GGTGGGCGCCGCGACCGAGACCGAGATGAAGGAGAAGAAGGCGCGCGTCGAGGACGCGATGAGCGCGACGCGCGCGGCCGTGGAGGAGGGCATCGTACCCGGCGGCGGCGTCGCCCTGCTGCGCACGCTCCCGGCGCTGGAGAAGCTGGAGCTCGACGGCGATCAGCAGTACGGCGTGAGCATCGTTCGTCGCGCGCTCGAGGAGCCGCTACGCCAGATCGCGCAGAACGGCGGAGTCGAGGGCGCCGTGGTCGTGAACCAGGTCCGCGGGGGCAAGGGCGCGTACGGCTTCAACGCCGCGTCGGGCGAGTACGAGGATCTGGTCCTCGCCGGCGTCATCGACCCGACCAAGGTCGTGCGGGTGGCGCTGCAGAACGCAGCCTCGGTCGCCTCGCTGATGCTGACCACGGAGGCGATGATCGCCGAGCAGCCCGAGCGCGAGGGGCCGGGCGCTGGAATGGACGATGGCCTGGGCGGGATGGGCGGATGACGATCAACCTGGAAACGGGAGGCCCGTGGAACCTGGCGGCCGGTACCGGCCGCAGCACAGGCCGACAGATGCCGGTGGAGCGCCAGGACGCGGGCGCTCCGTCCGGGTGGGAGAGCGCACCGCGGAGCCTGCGGACGGCCTACCACGATCTGGCCGAGCGTGGACACACGCATGCCGTGCCGTCGCCGACGGTCCAGCTGTCCCCGCAGGTCCAGGCGCCCCTGTCGACCAGTCTCGACAGGATCGCGATGCTCGGGAATCACCTGCTGCGTCGATGCGACATCGCCACCATCACGACCGATCCGAGCGAGGCGCACAGCATCGAGCTCCCCGCGCGCGAGTGCTGGTGCTGGCGATGAACGACACCGACCGGCGCCATGAACACCGTGGACGAGCCCGGTTCGAGATCGCCGCCACCGACGTCGCGTCGTACGGGCGGGCCGCGAACTTCTTGAACGTCAGCCACGTCGAGTTGGTGTCCGTGCAGCACGAGTACGGGATCTTCGGGGGCGACGCCGGCAGCCACGTCCTCGGGCTGCTCAGCGAGCTGCGCATGTCGATCGTGACGACGTTGCATACGATCCTCGCCGAGCCCGGCACCCAGCAACGCCTCGCGATGAACGAGCTGATCCGGCTCTCCGAGCGCCTGGTCGTCATGAGCGTCGACGGCGCCCGCCTGCTTGGCGAGGTCCATCAGGTTCCGGACGCCAAGATCGATGTCATTCCCCACGGGATCCCGGACCTGCCGGAGGCCGGACGCAGCAAGCGCCGGCTCGGTGTCGAGGGCCGGCTACTACGGTTCTGCGGATACCAGTATCGCTCTCGCGACGGGCGGTCTTGGCATGCTGCTGGATTGGCTGGATCGACATGGATCACCTCCTGACCAGCGACGAAGAAACACACGAGGTCCAGACGCGGTGCTGGCAGAGGCGGCGATCCGCCAACGCGGGTAACCGATGATCGAGGTACGTAGGAGCGCAGACCGGCACATGGTGCACCGCGGCAAGCAGGAAATCTGGAGCAGCGTCCTTCCTGGTGAGGCCACGGGACCGCTCGCAGATGACACGGGAATCCTCACTGCATTGGAGGAGCTACACCTCTCACCGGGCGGTGTCTTCGCGCTTCGGCCGCGTGAGGAAGCAGAGATCGTGACCTATGTATACCTGGGCTCGCTCACGCAGGAGGACTCGACCGGGAACTCTGGCGTGGTTCACGCCGGTGAGTTCCAGCGGATGATCACCGGAAGTGGAATCCGCCACAAGGAGACGAATGCCTCACGGACCGCATGGGCCCATACCTTCCGGGTGTTCCTGCGCCCCTCCGAGGTCGGGCTCGAAGGCTCCCGGGAGCAGCGGCGCTTCGCGGCGGCGCAGCGCCACAACGTGCTGTGTGTCGTTGCCTCGCCGGATGGGCGCAGGGGGTCGCTGCGCCTCCTGCAGAACGCCCTGATCTACTCGAGCGTCCTCGACTCCGGCCACCACCTGATCCACGAGCTGCTGCCGGGACGCAGCGCCTGGCTCCATATCATCCACGGCGAGACGACGCTTCGCGACGTCAACCTCTCCGCCGGGGACGGCGCGGGGATCACGCAGGAATCCGCGGTCTCGCTCACCGCCCAGGAGAGCACCGAGCTGCTGCTCGTCGATCTGGGCCACCGCCGAGGTCGCTCGCCGGCGAGGTGAGGCCGTGAGCGCGTGGCCGAGGCTCGGCGCGGCCCAGGCGGCGCCGGTGGAGGCCTGAGATGCACAGGAGCGGGGAGAGCTCGCCGGCGCCCGGGCAGGATGAGAGCGACGCCGATCGGCTCCGCCGGACGACCACTCCGGAGGCCCTGAGCGTGGAACTGGTGTCCGCCTTCGCCGGCGACCGCGAGATGACGGACGCCGAAGCCGCACAGATCCGTACGCAGGAGAGGAACCGAGGCGAGATCTTCTACTCGGATCTGCTCTATTCCATCTCCCACCACTACTTCGCGCCCGAGGTCGCCGAGGTGCTCTGGGCAGAGGTCCTCGACCACAAGCGCCTGATCTCGGAGCGGCTCGGCCGGAACGTGCGCATCACCGTCGCCGCCCTGGACTACCTCTCGAACATCACCAGCGAGCTGCGCGGGCAAACGCTGATATCGGAGACCCACGTCTCCGACATCGTGAACCTCTCCCTGCGCGACGGGATGACCGGACTCTTCAACCACTCGACCTGCCACGAGCTTCTGGAGCTCGAGGTGCGCAGCCACCAACGGTACGGCGTCGGCGTCGCCGTGCTGCTGCTGGACATCGATGACTTCAAGGGCGTGAACGACCGCGACGGCCACCAGGAGGGCGACCGGATCCTGGTCGCGCTGGCCGGAGCGCTGAAGGCAGAGGCGAGGGACTCGGACGTCTGCTGTCGCCTCGGCGGCGACGAGTTCGCGGTGATCCTGCGTCTGACCGGCAACCCGACCGAGGCCTGCGACATCGCCGAACGGATCAGAGCTCGGGCCGGCAACATCACCTCTGCCGGCCAGCCGATCACCGTCAGCGTGGGCGTGGCCCTGTGCGACCTGGCCACGGCCTCGCCGGAGGCGCTGGTGGCGCGAGCGGACCGGGCGCTGTACGAGGCCAAGAGCCACGGGAAGAACCGGGTCGTCCTGGACCGCGGGAGAGCCTGACTCGCCGCCAGCCCACGAGCTGCGACACCCGCGCAGCGGACATCGCCATCCGGTCAGGCAACCTCCCGCAACCGCTCGAACAATCTCAGCGCCTCCGGCGTCGCGTCCACACACAGGGTTCGAGTAGCGTCCATGATGCGGAGCCAGTCAACTCTCCGGGCATAACCCTGACCGTAGTGGTTGAGCCCGGTCTTTCATTTCTTGCCCCTGCCCGAGAGGACTTTCCCCCACCTTAGCTCGACCCATCGGTCCCCTGACGCAGGATTTCGAGATACTCGGCAAAGGCCAGCCTCCGGCCCTTGCGCCGTGCATCGAGAGGCTGCAGGATCCCGGCGATCTCGAGAACCCGGACCGCCTTGCCCGCGGCCGGACGCGAGCAGCCGAGGAGCCCGATGGCCCGGTTCACGGTGACGACCGGATGCTCGGGCAGCAGCTCGAACAGCCGCAGGCCGAGCACCGTGGCGTCCTCGCGCGCCAGCAAGCGCTGGCGGCTCTCGGTGACCACGCCGTGCAGCGTCCGGGCGGCCCGCACGGCCTCGTCGGCCACGCTCGCCACCCCCTCCAGGAAGAAGGCCAGCCACGCCTCCCAGTTCCCGTCGGCGCGTACCATGCTCAGCCGCCGGTAGTACTCCTGCCGGTTCGTCTTGAGGAATAGGCTCAGGTAGAGCAAGGGGCGGGACAGCAGGCCCCAGTGCATCAGCAGAAGGGTGACCAGCAGCCGCCCCATCCGACCGTTGCCGTCGAGGTACGGATGCAGCGTCTCGAACTGGACGTGCAGCAGACCGACCCGGACCAGGGGCGGCAGCTCGCTCTCGGCATGAACGAAGCGCTCGAGGTCGGACAGCAGCGCGGCGAGGCGCTGCGGCGGCGGAGGCACGAAGGCGGCGTTGCCCGGCCGCGTGCCGCCGATCCAGTTCTGCGTTCGACGGACCTCGCCGGGCCGAGCGCCGGCGCCTCGCGCTCCGCGAAGCAGCCGGCGGTGTGCCGCCGAGAGCAGGCGCATCGAGAACGGCAGGCCGCCGTCCCGGTCGAGCTCGGTCCAGGCGTACTTGAGCGCCTCGAGGTACCCGCACACCTCCTCGACATCGGCGTCGCCCGGCAGTTCGCCGGACGCCTCGACCTGCAGCAGGTCCATCAGTGTGGCCTGGGTGCCCTCGATCTGCGCCGACAGCACGGCCTCCTTGCGCACGAAGGCGTACACGAACCAGTCGATCGAGGGGACCATCTCGCCGGCCAGCTCGAGCAAGCGCAGCATCTCCTCGGCCGTGCCGAGCAGCGCGGCGAGTTCGGCATCAAGCACGACCGGCGGATCGGTGGGCGGCAGCGGGAAGGGGACGAAGGCCCGGACCTCCTCACCGCCCACCGAGCTGATCTCGTGCTCGCCGGTGATCCGACTCATGGGCGCTCCTTTTCCAACGCGATCGCTTCGGGCGCGAGAACCAAAATAAGCGATCGCTTCTTTTCTGTCAACAAAAGAAGCGATCGTTAATTATCGGATCCTGTGCAGTACCCGCCCCGGGCAGCTTGCATAGTGTTTTGGTACCCTATGCACGCCCAGTGCTTGGTGGCGGGTTCCAGCTCCAGCAGCCAGGTAGCGAGCGGTGCGGGGCCACCGGGCGCTCGACATACGAAGCCCACTGGAGGTCGAGGATGACGAGGAAGCGTGACAAGGCCTTCGACTGCGTGCAGATGAAGCGAAGCGCCCAGGACGCGCTCCGGAATGAATATGAGTCACGCAAGTCTGAATTCGGATCCTATGTGGAGTTCCTGAATGCCAAGGCGACCGAAGAGCAGTGGCAGCGTGAGCTACTGGCCAGCATCCGCACCAGCGAGGGAGTCGTCGCCGGACCGGAGCCGCCGTCGCGCGATGCCGAGGGTCGTTGATTCTCCAGTCGCTCCCGAACGCCATCGAGCGATCTCCCGCAAACGCAGCAAAAGCACCAGCGTTTCCGGTGTCGGCGAATCGTCAACCAATCGCAAAGCCGATCGCGCCAATCGTGAACCTGGGAAGGACGGCAGTGAGCAGGAGGATACTCGATGAGACGCATCTCGTCCCGAGCGCAGAAATGGCTCAAGAGCTTTCACATCGTCTTCGCCAGCCTGTGGCTGGGCGGCGCGACCCTGCTCAGCATCAAGCAGTTCATGATCAGCGCGGAGTCGGACGGCGAGCTCTGCGGCATCCTCGGCACGATGGTGTTCGTGGACTGGTTCATCATCGTCCCGGGCGCCATCGGTGCGCTGCTGACCGGGCTGATCTACTCCCTCTGGACCCGCTGGGGCTGGTTCGAGCATCGCTGGATCACCGTCAAGTGGGCCATCTGCGTCTTCGGGGTGGTCTTCGGCACCTATCCGCTCGGGCCCTGGCTCGAGGGGATGCTGCACCTCGCCAGCGAGCAGGGACTCGCCGCCCTGTCCGACCCCGAGTACCAGCACGACCAGCTGATGCTGATAATCTTCGGCACGTTCCAGTGGGCGACGATCACCTTCGCGATCTTCCTGTCCGCCCTCAAGCCGTGGAAGCGACGCGGGAAGGGGGCCTCCGGGACGCCGTCGCGGTGCGACTCTCCCCGTCAGTGACCGGCCCGTGCCACGCGGCGGGCCCCAGGTGGACCTGGGTGCTCATGCCGAGGTGCACGGTTCATCGGCGTTGCGCTTCTTCATCCCACAGCATCGATCCGCTCACTCCTCGACATCCGTTCCTTGCCGATATGATCGAGGTAGTCACTGATGCGTTCGCTCCGGACGCGAGAACCCAAACAAACGATCGCTAATTGTCAGACCCGGCACCTTGCTCCGGTCAGGTGGAGTACAACGCGTTGTATGCCATGAAGAGCGCCGCCAACCAGTTGGTGTAGGCGAATACACTCTTCAGACTTCTCGGCTTGGTCTTCAGCGCAAACCGTCCACCCAGGATACCGCCAACGATGGTCACCACCGCCAGGGGAAGGGCCACCTCGGGCTGGAAATCCCCGCGGGCCGCGTGACCGACAAACCCCATCAGCGCCGTGGCCGCCACGAGCGTGGATGCGGTTCCCACCGCCAGATGCATGGGCACCGCACACGCCAGGACCATCAGCGGCACCAGAAACGAGCCTCCCGAGACCCCCACCATGCCGGAGGCCAGACCGGTCAGCAGGGTCACGGGCAGCGCCACCCAGAGGTTGACCCCGATCCTGGCGTCACCCACGCTGACGACGATTCGCCCGCGCTTGCTCCTGCCGAGCGGTTGCTGGCCTTCCGCCACCGGCACCAGCATCACCGCGCCGGATACCAGCAGCATCGCCGCGAATATCAGCTTCAGCGTGAAGCCGCTGAACAGGTGAGAGAAGTACCCGCCGGCCAGCGCGGCCACCGCGGTCGAGCCGCCGATCAGCAGCGCCAGGCGCCACGAGACCGATCGGTTCTTGTGAAAGACGATCATCGCCGCCACCGCGGCGGTGAACAGGATGAACTGGCCGGTCGTGGCCGCCTGATGCATCGGAACCCCGGACAGGGCCAGAATCACCACATAGAAATTGCCGCCGCCCTTGCCCACCATGGTCATCACCACGGCCACGACGAGGATCAGTCCGCCTGCGATGATCAGCGACCCCATGGCTCGGGTGCTTCCTACTCCCGGCTCTCCAGCACTTTGAGCAGCTTCCCTGGTTTCAGAGCATCGACCACAGGCGCGTACCCTCCCTCGAGAATGCGGGCCTCGGGGTACCCCTGCTCCAGCAGATAGGCATAGCCGATCGCCGCCCGCACTCCTGCGGAGCAGAACAGTGCGACGGCCTTGCCCCTGGGAACCTCCCCGAGCCTGGCCGGCAGCTGGTCGAGAGGAATGTTCAAGACCTCGATGTTTCGATGATGCTCCAGCCTGAAGGCCAGGGTGGCGACCTCTTCTTCGGCTCTCACATCGAGGAGCACCCCGGCATCCAGGTTAAAGAACTCCTCCGGCGAGATCTTGTGTCTTCCCTTGCCGAAGAACTCCAGGGTGAGCTTCCTGAGTACCTGCTCCATCTGCATTCCTCCTCTCACCGTGAGCACGAATAGCATTGATACGCCTCATTCATGCCCGCAGTCCACTCCCGAAGCCTTGCCTGGACGCGCCGGACCGGGTCAGAATGGTCCCATGGCACGCCTCCTGCTCATGGTCTGCTGGCTGCTGCCCGCCGCAGGGGCCGCAGAGCAGCTCTCCGACGCCAAGGCCTGGCGCGCGGCCTGCGCCGAGCTGCCGGAGCTGAAGCAGTACCGTCCGCTGTTCATCGAGCCCCGGCCCTTCGACGAGCTGCGGGCCTGGGTTCCCGAGGGCCAGACCGTGCGGGTCTGGGACGAGAACTGCAAGCCCATCGATCTCCAGCGGCACGAGGGGCTGCTGGCCGGCGACGTGGAGATCGAGACGAGCTTCCACAAGGGCGTCAAGCGGGTCTCGGCCCGCACGGCCCACTTCGGACACGGCGTCTCGTACACCGGCCCCGGCTGGACCGAGTACGAGAAGGACGCCAGGGGCCGCTGGCAGGAGGTGGGCGGCGGGGGCATGGGCTGTCTGGAGACCCGGCACGGCGTGCTCAGCCGGGTGACCAGGGACAGCGCCCACTACGACGGCGCGGCCCTGTTCCGCAGCAAGCGGGCCTGTCGCCGCCACAGGCGATCTCAGACCAGCCCCTGATCCGCCACCCAGCGATAGGACTTCGCCAGGGCCTCTCCAACCGGGGTGGGCTCGAGGCCGAGCTCGGCCTGCGCCTTGGCCGAGCTGGCGTGCCCGAAGACGTTGGCGTCGATCGCCATGTCCGTGGTCAGCACCGGCTCCCAGCCCGTGAGGCGGCCCAGGATCTCTCCCAGCCGGCCGGCCGCCTGGACGGCCCAGGCCGGAACTATCCATCTCGGTGGTCTCCTGCCGACGATCTCCGCCACCCGGCATTGCAGCTCCAGGTACGAGAGGCAGCCGCTGGCAACGATGTACCGCTCTCCGGCCCTGCCCTTCTCCGCCGCCAGGATATGAGCTTCCGCCACGTCATCGGCATCGGAGACCATCACCCTGCCCCGGCTGGTAAAGGGCAACGGGAACCGCTCGAGGTACTTGAAGTACCGGGCAGCGCCCAGGTTGACGTCCCGCTCCCCGAAGACCAGGCCCGGATTGATGGCAAAGGTCTGGAAATCCGCTGAAGCGGCCGCGAGCACCAGCTCCTCTGAGCGCTTCTTGGAGGTGTGATACACCATGCCGTAGGGCTCGTAGTTCCAGGGCGATCTCTCGTCCACCTGGCCTCCTGGCTGCCGGGCAAAGCCCACCGCCGCCATGCTGCTGGTGAGGACGAACTTCCGGACTCCGGCCTGCCGGCTGACCTCCAGGAGGGCGCGCGTGCCCTCCACGTTCACCCGCATGACCTCGTCCCAGCGTTTCTTCCAGAAGGAGACCACCGCGGCCGCATGCAGCACCCAGTCACAGCCCTCGACGGCCCGTTCCAGAGAGCCGATCTCGGTGACGTCGCCGTACCTGGGCTCCCAGTCCAGATCTTCGAGGGCCGTGGTCCTGGAGGTCTTGCGCAGCAGCACCCGCGGCTTCATGCCCCGCTGGTTCAGGTGCTTGACCAGGTTGGCGCCTACCAGTCCTGTTCCGCCCGTGACCAGAACCTGCTTCTTCATGACACAACTCCACGCATGACTTCTAATATTAGGTCGAGCTGGTCGGCTCAATAGCAGACGCTCAATCCGGCATCTTGCACGGTCCGTCGCAGCGGTAATCGTCGTCGCCCCAGTAGTCGCAGTCGCCGCCCAGGCACTCGGAGTCGTTGGCGCAGGGCTCGCCGGCGTACTTGAGGGGTGCACAGGTCCCCGAGGCGCAGTACCCCTCGGTGGGTTCGCAGGTTCGCGAGGCGCAGGACTCGCCCAGCTCGGCGTAGGCCACGCAGGTGCCGTTCTCGCAAAAGGCGCCCTGCTCGCAGGTGTTGGCGCGCCACAGCGTGTCAGCGCAATCCTGGCCGATCCGCTTGCGCCGCTTGCAGGTGAAGCTGTCCATCAGGTCGCAGTACGAGTCCGCGTCGCAGACCATCAGGAAGGTGCAGGTCTCGCCGGCCCGGGCCGGCTCGCATACCAGCGGCATGGTGCGACACCTGCCGCTCTGGCAGATCGCCGGAGCCAGGCACTCGGCATCGTCATAGAAGGTCGGGTCGCAGCGTGCACCGGGCTCCTTGCGCGCCACGCAGGAGCCGTTGAGGCAGTACGCGTCCCGGGTGCACTCCCACGAGCTGCACGGGTCGCCAACCTTGGGCTGGACGCCGCAGGTTTCGCCCATGGGCGAGCACCAGCCCGAGAGGCACTCCTCGTCGTCCTCGCAGTGCGAGCCGTCGGGCTTGGGATCGCGGCATTCCGGGTCGTACAGGCTGTGGTCGCAGAACTGGCCCTCCTCGCAGTCGCTGTCCGACCAGCAGCGGCCGAGCTTGTCGCAGCGCCCGTTGTTGCACCACCCGCCGATACACTCCTCGTCCTCGACGCAGTCCGAGTAGTCGGACTTCTTGGTCACGCAGTACCGATCGTTGCAGTAGTGCTCGCACTCGCGATCCTCGTCGCAGCGCTCGCCCGCGGACTTGGGCGGCTCGCAGCTGCCGGGCCAGTTGTCGTCGTTGCACCAGGTGTCCTCCGGGCAGTCCTCGTGCTCGTAGCACTCGTCCTCGGCGCGGCAGAGGTAGCGGCGGCCCGTCTTGGAGCAGATGCCGCTCTCGCACTCCTCGGGCCAGGTGCACTCCACGCCCGATGGCTTCTGGGTGACGCACTTGCGGTGCGCGCAGTACGCCTCGCACTGCTCGTCGCGGGTGCAGTCCTCGTCGAGCGCCCGGAGCGGGGCGCAGAGCGAGGTCGTCTCGTCGCAGAAGCCCTGGCACTCGCCGTCGCCGGCGCAGGCCTCGCCCGTGGCGAAGCCGCATAGCTCAGCGACCACGTCGCAGTACTCCAGCTTGCAGCCCTCGTTCACCGTGCAGGGCTCGCCGGCGTACACCTGGCCCTGGCAGGTCGAGGTGAGCGGGTCGCAGAACAGCCGCCGCTTGCAGTGCTCGTGCACCGTGCAGGCCGAGTCGACCTCGCCCTCGGTGTGGCAGAAGCCCACGATGCAGTCCCAGGAGGCGCACTCCTCGTTCGCCGTGCAGGGCTCGCCGTCGGCCAGCGGTGCCTTGCAGGTGGCGTAGAACGGGCAGTGCCCGGAGCGGCACTGGCGATGCGTGGTGCAGTCCTCGCCAATGGTCATGCCGCACAGGCCGTCCGCGGCGCAGTGGTTCGACTCGGTGCACTCCTCGTCCACGGTGCAGGGCTCGCCGTGCTCCTTGCGCTCGGCGCACACGCCGTCGATGCACAGGTGGCTGGCACAGGTGTACTCGTTCTCGCAGGGCGCGCCGATGGGATAGCTGCTCTTGCCGATGCAGGTGCCCTGATAGCAGTCCGCTTCCCGGCGGCAATTCTCGTTCACGTCGCAGCTCTCGCCGAATTCGCGATAGTCGGCGCACACGCCCTGGTAGCAGATGTACCAGCAGTACGCGTCGTGATCGCAGGGCTCGCCGTTCTGGCGTGCGGTGATGCACTGGCCCTCGTGGCAGCGCACGCTGATGCAGGTCGCGTCGTCGGTGCAGGGCTCGCCCTCTTCCAGCCGGGACATGCAGGCGCCCTCCCAGCAGAAGCCGGACTCGCACTGCGGCGCGTCCACGCAGGGCTGGCCGTCGGCCAGCGGCGCGATGCAGGCGCCCTCGTAGCAGTGCAGCGAGAGGCAGTGGTAGTGCTCCTCGCAGGGCTGGCCGTCGGCCAGCAGGGCCACGCAGAGGTACGGCTCGCCCGTGCTGGTATCGCAGCGCGCGCCCGGCCCGCAACTGTAGTCGCGGCAGGGCTCGCCCGCGCCGGGCAGGGCCATGCAGACGTCGCAGTAATCGACCTCGTCGGACTCGGGGCTGCCGCAGTACAGCCCCTCCTCGCAGTACGTGTCGTGGTCGCAGGCCTCGCCCTCGCCCAGCGTGCCCGGCAGGGCGCCGTCGCCCTCGTCCGCCACCTGCAGCACATCCTGGCAGGCCTCGGGCCCCTGCTCCTCGTCGTCCGAGTCCTCCTCGTTGAAGAGCATCTTCGCCACGGTGTCGCAATCGGCGGTCTTCCACCAGGCGATGCACTCGGCGCCCCGCTCCTCGTCGTAGCTCACCTCGCGCTGCTCGAGCTGGTAGTTCCAGCGGTCGAGGTCGTACTCGTCGTCGGCGATGCCGCAGGTCAGGCTGAAGTCGAAGCTCTGCACGCACTCCTGGCGGCAGGCAAAGGCATAGCCCAGGTCCTTGCCGATGCCGCAGCGCTCCATGGCGTCGCAGTACGCGGCGAACAGCCCCCGCTCGCCGGTGTACGGACCATCGGGCGTCTTGCACCAGTTGGTTGACGGACCGTACCCGCCGTTCCCGCTGCCCGAGGTGCTCGAGCCGCACCCGGCCAGGACGAGCAGCAGGCCCGGACAGGCCAGCACGGTGACCAGACGGCGCATGCTTCCTCCAGGGATTCCGAGTAGCTCCATGCATCCAATCTAGCATCGATGCCAGAACGCTACAAGCCGCTCACAGCGCTGCGCGGCCTCCTGCACGGCCTCGAGGAACACCGCGATCCCCTCGCGGGTACCCAGCGACCGCATCCGCTCGGGAGTATCGAGATCAGCATCGTCGGTCGATGCTGCGCTACGGGCTACTTCCTCTTCTTCTTGCGCCGCTTGGCCTTGCGCGTCTTGCGGTCGCCGACCACACCGGCCGCCACCGCCTGCTTGTCCAGCACGGCGATGGTCTTCATCCGGAGCACCTTGCCGCCGTCTACCTCCTTGACCTTGCCCTTGAGACGGACCCGGGCGCCGGGTAGGATCACGTCCTCGGTACTGCGGAGGTTCTGGCCGTACTTCTCGGACAGCTCCTTGTGCTCCTCGCGCGTGAAGTCGCCCGGCCGGACGGGCACGACCCTGATCGTTCCGCCGTCCATCTGCAGGTCGAAGGGCGCGTACACCTCGGCCTGCTTGATCTTGTGCTGCGTCGGCATCCGGGCGCCCTGGACCATGGCGAAGCCCTGGTAGAAGTAGGCCACGCAGTTCTGGCCGCGGACCGGCGAGAGCAGCGGCTCCTCGATCCTGGCGATGCCGTCGATCACGTTGAGCCCGGAGACCACGTCGCCGAAGTCCGAGACCGGCTCCGGATCCTTGAAAAATGCCTTGAGCGCGCGCTTCATCGCGCCAGGAGTAGCCCGCCGCACGATCGCTGTCAACTCGCGGACCGGATCAGTCGAGCAGCGCCTGCAGGGTCCTGTCGGTGAGCGACAGCCGCTCGGCCAGCAGCCGGGCCACGAAGAGGTGGCACGCCGCCGCGACCTGGGGCTGATCGCGCTCCATCCGCGCCAGCGCCTCGCCGGTCAGCCGATGGACCCGGCTCGGCCGGTCGGTGACCACCGAGGCCGTGCGGGACCGCCCCAAATAAAGGCTCACCTCCCCGACCACGGTTCCCGCCCCCATCTTGCGCAGCCGCAGCGAGCGGCCGTGCTCGAGCTCCAGCAGCACCGAGACCTGGCCCGACTCGATGAAGAACAGGTCCTCGCTGGGGCTGTCCTGCTTGATCAGGAAATCCCCCTCGGCCACGTCGAGCGGCTCGAGATAGGTCGCGATGCCGGAGACGTGCGTCCGGTCGGTCAGCAGCTCGGCGAGGCAGTCCTCGGGTGTGCGGCGGTCCGCGGAAGGCTCCATGTCGTGGTCCGAGAGGATCTGCTCCTCGCACCACTCGGTGCCGCGATCGAGGTCCGGGAACTTCCTGAACACGGCCTCGTCGTCCCGGCCCATCCCCTCCCGCGCCAGCTGGCCCTCGACATCGTCCGACAGGCTGGTGAACACCAGCACGAAGCCCCGGCGCTGCGCGAGCTGCCGCATCTTGATCATGCTGATCACGGCCGAGGAGTCGATCCCGCGCACCCGCTCGAAGTCGAGCAGCACGTAGCCCGGCGGCGGGCGCTCGGCGTCGTTGACCCGCTTCTGCACCTGGGTCAACAGGCTGTTGGCCGTACCGAAGAAGAGGAAGCCCTGCAGCTTGAGGATGTGGATCCGTTCGCCGTGCTCCCCCAGCAGCCGGTGGTGGCGCTTCGGCCGGTCCACGTTGCTGCGGTGCTGGGCGCCCGAGAGCGCGTGCTTGACCACCTCGGCCGTGCTGTACTTGACCACGAACAGGATCACCGCGGCGATCACGCCGACGCCCACACCGGGCAGGAAGCCGAAGGCGCCGACCACGATCAGGATCAGCACCACCACCGCGTAGTCGGCCCGCGACAGCTTGGGCCAGGCGTCCCAGATCCACTGGGCCAGGAAGGAGAAGCCGAGGAACAGCAGCAGGCCGCCCACGATCGCCTTGGGGAAGAAGGAGAGGATCGAGGCGCCAAGGAACAGCACCGCGCAGCAGACCGCGGCCGTGACCAGGCCCGCGATGCGGCTGCGCACGCCCATGTCGAGCACCAGCTTTGACAGGCTCAGCGCGTGGAAGCCGACCATGCCGCCGGCAAGCCCGATGCCGAGGTTGGCCGCACCGGCCACGCGCAGCTCGCGGTCGAGGTCGATCTCCTCCTCGGCGGCCAGCTCGATGCCGCTGGCGTTGAGCAGGATCGCGATCGCGCTGACGAGCAGGATCGTGCCCAGGCTGGCGACCTGTCCGGTCACCACGCCCCAGTCCGCCCCCTCGACCGCGGGCCAGCTCAAGAACTGCCAGATCCCTCCGGGAGGAAAGGGGCCGAGCAGCCAGCCCCGGGCCCGCGCCTCGGCCACGGGCACGTCGAACAGCAACAGCGCCACGTAGAACAGGCCGATCGCTCCGACCAGCATCGAGGGCATCACCAGGAAGTGCTTGAAGCGGCGCAGCATGAGCAGCAGGGCCAGGGCGAACACCGCCCCGGGCAGCCAGCTCACCAGGACGTCCGATTCGAACAGCCCGGGCAGCGCCGAGAAGCTGATCGAGGCGCCGGTCATCACCCGCATCGAGCCCAGCACCAGCAGCCAGCCCGTGCCGGCGAGGAAACCGCCGATCACCGGGTACGGGATGAAACGGATCAGCCCCCCGAGCCGGAACCAGCCCAGGGCGAGCATGAACAGGCCGGTGAGCAGCGTGGCCACGATGATCGCCGCGACCACGGTGAGGAAGATCTGCTCGGGGGTCGCCGACGCGGGCATCGCTGCCGCGATCGAGGCGGCCATCAGCGCGAGGATCGGCGCGATCTTGTCCTGCGGGTACGCGATCGATCCGGGGTACGAGCTGCCGAGGGCCACCAGCGCGCCCACCACGGTGGCCGTTGTCAGCACCACGCAGATCCCGCCGGGGACGAAGGGCGCGAGCGAACCGGAGAAGATCAGCGCGCCAAAGGACGCCGAGATGATCACGGTCAGCAGCCCGGTGACCAGGCCGGCGATCAGTCCCGGGACGAGCGTGGCGGGCCGCAGCTCAGCGCCGACCCTCTGCAGCAATCCGCCGCCTTCCGCTTCGCCGCCCTGCAACGCCGGCCCTCCGCCTGCCCGCTCGCTTTCCGACTCTTAGGACAGGCGCCGGCAGAAATCAACAGCAACACGCCGCGGCCGCAGGCAGCTGGTGACGGGCCGACCGATCACCAGAAGTCGGGCACGCAGAACTTGAACACCGGACAGCAGTGGAAGTCGTCGCAGCACGCACCCTGGATATCGTCCGTGGAGAACTCGCAGTCCTCGCCCTCCTCGGTGCAGCACTCGCCGTGGTCGCACTCCTCGTGCCTGCCGCACGCCTCGACCTCGGACCACTCGAGGCACGGATCCGCGTCGTGATTGCCGCAGACGATCACGACGTCGCCGTCGCAGTCCCGCTCGCCGTCACCAGGGCACTCGTCGCTGCACTGCCCGCCCTGGCAGACGCCGTCCGAGCAGGTCTGTCCCGCCTCGCAGGCCTGGAAACCGCCCCACTCGCGGCAGCCGTTGCCGTCGTAATCGCCGCAGAACAGCACGCCGCTGTCCGGCGCATCGGCGCAGCGACGATCGCCGAGCGCGGGGCAGTCGTCCTGGCACTGGTCCCGGCAGGCAGCAGCGGAGCAGATCTGCCCCCCTTCGCAGGGTGAGAGGTCGCCCCACTCCAGGCAGTCGTCGTCGTCGTGGTCGCCGCAGGTGAGCACACCGTTGTCCGGCGCGTCGGCGCAGCGCTGCTCACCGGCGTCCTGGCACTCGTTCTCGCATGTGCCCAGGCACACGCCGTCCTGGCAGGTGTCGCCGGTGCTGCAGGGCGAGTACCGCCCCCACTCGAGGCAGGGATCGGCGTCGTGGTCGGCGCAGAACAGCACGCCGTTGTCCGGCGCGTCGGCGCAGCGGGTCTGGCCGATCTGCGAGCACTCGTTGTCGCAGCTGTCGGTGTCCGAGTCGGCGTCGGTGTCGGCGTCGGTGTCGACATCGGTGTCCCCGCCGCAATCGCAGGCCTCCCAGCCGCTGCGGTCCTCGCGGCAGATCTGGGCCCCGTTCGCGCCTCCGGCGCAGGTGCAGGGCTGGGTCGCGCCAGGCTCGCAGACGCCGTCCTCGCCGTTGCCATCACAGGCGAGAGCAGATGCGAGCGCGATCACCGCAGCAGCACGGACGAGAGTTATGCGCCTCATGCGGCCTCCGTCTCGGTTGGTCTGAATATTTTACCACTTTTCTGTGGTTTGCGCTTCTCGGAGCGCTACCCTCCGGGTAGTCCAGGGCTAGCTCGGGCTCCATGCTCTGCTGCGATCGATGTTGCCGTCCCACCCGGCCGCAGCCTCGCGCGCGGACTCCGACGGTCCACTAGGCGTGTGTCGGAGGGTATCGCGTCTGTGCAGTGATTCCCTGTTGAGGTAGAACGGTTCTACTCGATGCGCAGGTACAGCTTCACGTTTTCGACCAGCGGGCCGACCGCCTTGACTGCACGCTCGATGCGCTCGACCGAAACTTCCCACTCACGGCTGTACCGCTCGAGCTCGGCTGGCCGCTCGATTTCGATCCGAGTCGGCTCCTCGGATCGACTCGTGGCCTGCTCGTCCGACATGCCACCTCCATGGCAAGCTGGTTGAGGCGCGGCGGGAGCGGCCCTTTGCACGGGAAAGAGCGGGCCGCTCCCGCCACCGGTTCCCCCCCCACTTCAACCCTGTGTTGCACTGGTACATTGTGTATCCCGACGCGGCTGCTCAGTCAAGCGCCTCGCTGCGGGCGGTCAGCACTGCCAAGACCGTGGTTTCCTTAGAAAATCGTGCAATTCCGAGAAGCGCGCCAAAGTATCGCACCCCTGCCCGGGCTATGGGTCAACATTGCGTCAAATTGGGTCAACATTGACATAACCAGCACTAACAGCGAGCTAGTCGGTTTGGTCGCGCAGACCGTGCTTTCGCATCTTGCGCATCAACGTGGAATACGAGATCGAGAGCAGCTTGGCCGTGGCGCGGCGGTTCCAGCCGGTCTGCTGCAGCGCGGCCAGGACCGCCTCGCGCTCGCTCGTCTGCAACACCTGCTCCAGCGACTGCGGAGAGCTGTCGGCGTCGGCGCTGCAGGTAAACCGCGCGATGGTATGCCTCAGCTGCTCGATGTCGATCGGCTTACACAGGAAGTCGTCCGCGCCGAGCCGGAAGGCCTCGGCCACCATCTCGTTGTGCGCCTTTCCCGAGATGACGACCAGGCGCATGTCGGGCCAGCGCGCATGCATCCGCGCTACCAGCGACAGGCCGTCGATGCCCGGCATCACCGCGTCGACCAGCGCCAGGCTGTACGCCTGCCGTTCGAGCAGGGACAGCGCCTGCTCGCCGCTGCTCGCCGTGTCCACCGAGCAACCCAGCTGACTTAAGTTGTTGCCGAAGACCTCGAGCACCTTGAGCTCATCGTCTACCAGCAGCACCCGTGGCCGCGCCGGCAGCCCTGCACCAGCCTGCATCTCTCACCAGCCAACATTGTACCGGGCACATGGTCACCAGATTCTATTCTGCAAAGATCAACAGCGAGTGTCAAGGTCGGATTGCCGGTACCGCCAGGGGCACGCCGGAGCGGGCTTCTCTCAGGGCTTCGAGATAACCTCGTAGCTCATCCTGCGGAACACCAGGTCCTTGCCGGCCGTACCCTGGCTGACCGCACCCCGGGCGTCGGTCATGGCCTTGAACTGGTCGGTCTGCTGCAGCACGCCGGTGACCGCCACCGGCCTGCCGTCCACGCCCTCGGGCCAGGCCTCGAGCTGCAGGCAGTACAGCGGCGAGCCCTCGAGCAGCACCACGGCCGCGAGCTTGGCGTTGGCCGCCTTGCCCGTGACGCGCGCGGTCTGGCCCAGGCTGGCGCGGGCCTGGGCCAGGGTGCTCACCTCGATCGGTGCCCCGGCCGGGTCTGCGGCTGCGGGCTCGGTCTCCACGTCAGGGAACTCGGGCACGATCTCGCGCACGCCGTCCTCCAGCGCGTTGAGGCAAAGCGTGAGCGTCTCGTGGAAGCGCTCCGGAAACTCGGTCTGGCCCAGCCCGGTGGTCAGCGCGCAGCGGGCGTCGAAGACGGTGCACGGGGCGATGTTGTTGGTGATGCCCGGGTGAGTGCAGCACTCGCGGGCGCTCTGCGCCAGCACTTCGGCCGCGAAGGCCTTGCCCTTGCGCTTGAGGGCTTCGACCTTCCTCTCGGTCTTGCCCGCGTGGTACATCCGCACGTCGAGGTGACACAGCTTCTTCTTCCCGTCGCAGGTCAGCCCGTGGAAGTACCACTCGAAGCTGCCCTCGCACCACACGTCGCCGCAGAGGTCGTTGAGGCTGTCCAGCGTCCCGCGGGTGCGGTCCGCGGAGAGCGTGTTCTTCATCGGGCTCCGCGGCAGGCCCCGGCCGGTGAGCTCCTGCTTGCCGCAGTCCTTCCGTTTCAGCCGGGGCGTTGCCGGCGTCGGCGCAGGCTCGGCCGTGGGCGGTGCCGGCGCCGGCTCCGCTGGCGCGGGCCCGGGCTCGAGCCGCACCGCGGGCGCGTCGCCGGGGCCCGAGGTGTCCGGACAGCCGGGCAGGAGGAGGAGGACGGCGAGACCGAAGGCAGGACGCATGGCTGCTCCCTCTAGTGCTTGCTCACGAAGACGCGCAACCGCTCGCCCGCGGGCTCGCGGTCGACGAGCAGGTGCAGGTACCCGATGCTGGACAGATCGCGATACAGCTCGTACCCGGAGACCGGCCCGGGCGCGTACCACGGCCGGATGCGGCGCGCCTGCCGGCGGGCGTGATCGCCGTCGTCGTTCCATTGCTTCAGGTAGTAGCGATCGATCAGCCGGTCGATCCAGGCGCGCGTAGCCAGCAGCTCGAACTCGAAGTCGTCGGTGGTCACCACGCTTGGCCGGCGCTCGTACGCCACGAGCACGGAGTTGACCACCTCCACATCGGCCGGCGGCGGCTCGCCGAACACGCGCTGGTAGTTGGCGACGTGGTCGTCCTCGAGAAAGCTGCGCGGTGTGCTGTTCACGTACGCGCTGCAGGCCGACAGCGCGGTCAGAAGGGCCAGCAAGCAACACCGATCGGCGTTTCTCATTGGCTCCCCCGCGCGACTGGCTTCCGCAGGCGGCAGACTAGCGCCTCTGTCCTCGAAAGCCAACCGGGTTCTTGGAACAAAGAGGCCAGCCGCATGCCGGTTTGCCTATTCTCCGATATTGTCATTATATACCCCTGATGCAAGGCACCGCCGGCCCCATCGACCGCGCAGCGCTGGAGCGCCTCGACCGCGAGGATCCCCTGGCGCACCTGCGCGAGGAGTTCAATCTGCCCGAGGGCGTGGTCTACCTCGACGGCAACTCCCTCGGCCCGCTGCCTCGACGTACACCGGAGCGGCTGGCCCGGATGCTGCAGGAGGAGTGGGGCCGCGACCTGATCCGCGGCTGGACCGAGCGAGGCTGGCTGGAGCTGCCGCTCGCCCTCGGCGACAAGCTGGCGAGGATCATCGGCGCGCCCGCCGGAACGGTGGTGGTCTCGGACACGACCTCGATCAATCTGTTCAAGCTGCTCACCGCGGCGCTGCGGCTTTGTCCGGACCGCCGCACGATCATCACCGAGGCCTGCAACTTCCCCACCGACGTGTACATCGCCGAGGGCCTGCTCGACCTGCTCGGCGGCGGACGCCGGCTGGTCCGCATCGAGGCCGACGAGGATCCGGCCGAGGCCGTGGACGACGACACCGCGGTGGTGATGCTGACCCACGTGGACTACCGCAGCGGCCGGATGCACGACATGGCGCGCATCACCGCGGCGGCGCAGCACCGCGGCGCGCTGATGCTGTGGGACCTGGCGCACAGCGCCGGAGCCGTGCCGCTCGACCTGGGCGGCTGCAACGTGGATCTGGCCGTGGGCTGCGGGTACAAGTACCTCAACGGCGGCCCGGGCGCGCCGGCCTTCCTGTACGTGGCCGAGCGCTGGCAGCACGAGCTGAACCAGCCCCTGTGGGGCTGGCTCGGACACGCCGAGCCCTTTGCCTTCGAGCCGCGTTACCGGCCGGCCGCGGGCATCGGCCGGGCGCTGTGCAGCTCGCCGCCGATCGCGGCGATGGTCGCCCTGGAATGCGGCCTGGACCTGATGCTGCAGGCCGACCCGGCCGAGCTGCGGCGCAAGTCTCTGGCGCTGGGTGACCACTTCATCGCCCTGGTGGAGCAGGAGTGCGCGAGCGCAGGGCTGATCCTGTTCACGCCGCGCGAGCATGCGCGAAGGGGCAGCCAGGTCTGCTTCCGCCACCCCGCGGCGCGGCCGGTGATGCAGGCGCTGATCGCGCGTGAGGTGATCGGCGACTTCCGCGAGCCCGACGTGCTGCGCTTCGGGCTGTGCCCGCTGTACCTGCGCTACACCGACCTGTGGGATGCGGTCGCGGTCCTGCGCGAGGTGCTGCCAGCTCGTGAGGTTCGTCCCTAGAGCCGCTGAACGCCGTAGCTCGAGGGCTGGGGCTCGCGCCGGCGGGCCTCGAGGCTGGTTTCGAGCAGGAAGCTCAGGATCCGCCGCGTGTCTCGCGGATCGATGATCCCGTCGTCCATCAGCCGGGCGCTGCAGAACATCGACTCGGACACGGCGTCGAGGCCCATCTCGATCATCTTCGACTGGCTGGCGATCGCCTCCCGCATGTCGTCGTCGGGCTCGATGCCCTTGCGTGCCCACTTCCCCTCGGCGACGATCTGCATCACCTTGCCGCCCTGGGCGCCGCCCATCAGCGCCTGCCGCGCCGAGGGCCAGCTCATCACGAACTCGGGCTTGAGCGCCCGGCTCGCCATGGCGTAGTTGCCCGCGCCGTAAGAGTTGCCGACCAGGATCGTGACCTTGGGGCCCTGGCAGTTGGCCACGTGCTGGATCAGCTTGGCCGAGTGCTTGACCTGACCCTCGCGCTCGACCTCGGTGCCCACCAGGAAGCCCGTGGTGTTCTGCAGGAACACCAGCGGGATCGGCTTCTGGTCGCAGAGCTCGATGAACTGCGAGGCCTTGTTGGCGCCGACCGGCGTTATCGGGCCGTTGTTGCTCAGGATGCCGACCTGCTTGCCGCCGATCAGGGCCGTGCCGCAAACCGTCGTCGGATCGAGCGCCGGGTTGAACTCGTCGAAGCGCGAGCCGTCGGCCACGCGGGCGATGATCTCCTGCGCCCGCACCGGCACGCGCCGGTCCTCGGGAAAGATGCCGATCAGCTCGTCGGGATCGTACAACGGCGGCTCGACCGGCCGGCCGTGGTGCCCGAGCACGGGGTCGGGCGGCAGCTGCGCCGTGATCTCGCGGGCGATGCGAATCGCGTCGGCGTCGTCCTCGGCCAGGTACTCCCCCGTGCCCGACCGCGTGGCGTGCATCTCCGCGCCGCCGAGCTCCTCGGCCGTGGCGTCCTCGCCGGTGCCGGCCTTGAGCAGCGGCGGGCCGGCGAGGAACAGCTGGGTCTTGCCCCGCACCAGGATCACGTAGTCGCTCAGCGCCACCTGGTACGCGCCGCCCGCGGTGGCGTTGCCGTGGGAGATCGTGATCTGGGGGATGCCGGCCGCCGAGAGCTCGGCCTGCTGGCCGTAGATCTTGCCGCCCTCGACGAACAGCGAGGCCAGCCACGGATCGGCCATCGCCGCGGGATTGGCCAGGTTGCCGCCGCCGCTCTCGTGGCACGACACCACGGGCAGCTTGGTGCGGAAGGCGATCTCCTGGATCCGGAGCATCTTCCTCACGTTGATCGAGTCGATCGTGCCGCCCTTGATCGCGAAGTTCCAGATGATCACCAGGCAGCGCCGGCCCGAGATGTACCCGATCCCGGTGATCAGGTTGCCGCCGGAGAGGCTGCCGTCCGAGTCGTCGAACATGGCGTACCCGGCGATCGAGCACAGCTCGACGAAGGGCGTGCCCGGATCGAGCAGCAGGGCCAGCCGCTCGCGCGGGAGCAGCTTGCCCCGCTTGCGCGCGCGGGGCCGGTAGTTCAGCTCGGTCTCGAGCTGCTTGCGCTCGACCGTGCGCACCTTGTCGACGTACGCCTCCATATAGGCCTTGTTCGCCTGGAACTCCTCGCCCGAGATGTCGATCCGCGACTCGAGGACCCGCATCACGCCTCCTCCCCGCCCGCGTCGCCTGACGGCGCGATCTCCGCCAGCAGCTGCCGCGTCTTGACCTGATCGCCCCGGGCGACGTGGATCGCGGCGACCGTGCCGTCGACCTCGGCCACGATCCGGTGCTCCATCTTCATCGCCTCCAGCACCAGCACCAGCTGACCCCGCTCCACCGCGTCACCCTCGGCCACGCGGAGGTCCATCACGCCCCCGTCGAGCGGCGCGAGCAAGCGTCCGCTGCCCTCGGCTCCGCCGACCTCGGCCGGCGCGTGCGTGGTGTTGGTGAAGCACCGCACCGTGCGGCCGTCGTCGAGCCACACGCGGTCCCCTTCGGCGGCGTAGCGCAGGCGGCGCCGCACCCCGCCGACGATCACCTCGAGCTCGCCCTCGGCCCGGCCCACGACCTCGAGCTCCACCCGCTCCGGCTCGGCCTCGCTGCCAGCCGCCTCGTCGTCGGGCGGGAAGCTGACCGCGTAACGGTACCCCCCCTCGCCCCGTCCCAGCGCGTCGACCCGCAGCGCGACCTCGGTCGCGTCGCACTCGAGCTCGATCGTGACCCACACCGGACCGCCGCTGCGCCAGCCGATGAAGCTCTCGTCCTCGACGACGTCGCGGGCGCCCTCCAGCAGCACCACCAGCGCGGCCGAGGCGAAGCCGACCGCGCCGGGCCGCGCCACCCGGCACGAGGGATCGTCCGCGAAGTGATCCGCGTAGAAGGCGGTGGTGGCCGCGCCCCGGGCGAAGACCTCGTGGTCGCAGATGTTCGCCAGGAAGCTCTTGTTGGTGACCACGCCGAGCAGCGTGGTGTCGCGCAGCGCGGCCGCGAGCTTGCGCCGTGCGTCGTCGCGCGTTGCGCCGTGGGCGATCAGCTTGGCGATGATCGGATCGTAGTACGGGCTGATCGAACCGCCCTCGACGACGGCGTGATCGACGCGCACGTCGCCCGCTTGCGGCAGCCGCCAGACCAGCACCTTCCCCGTCTGGGGCAGGAAGGCCCGCGCCGGATCCTCGGCGTAGAGCCGCGCCTCGATCGCGTGGCCCTGAAGTGCGATCTGCTCCTGGCCCGCGGGCAGGGGCTCGCCCGCGGCCACGCGGATCTGCCACTCGACCAGGTCGAGGCCGGTGACCAGCTCGGTCACCGGGTGCTCGACCTGGAGCCGCGTGTTCATCTCGAGGAAGTAGAAGCGACCCTCGCAATCGAGCAGGAACTCCACCGTTCCGGCGCCCACGTATCCGCAGGCACGCGCCGCCTCGACCGCGGCCGCGCCCATGCGGGCTCTCAGTGCGGAATCCACCGCCGGCGACGGGCTCTCCTCGATCACCTTCTGGTGCCGCCGTTGGACCGAGCAGTCGCGCTCGCCGAGGTGGATCGTGTTGCCGTGGCTGTCGCCGAAGATCTGGAACTCGACGTGCCGCGGCCTAACGATGGCTTGCTCCAGGAGCAGCTCGGAGCTGCCAAAGGCGCTCTCCGATTCGGCGCGGGCGGACTGCAGCGCCTCGCCCAGCTCGGCCGGGTCGGCCACCCGCCGCATGCCGCGGCCGCCGCCGCCGGCCGCCGCCTTGACCATCACCGGGAAGCCGATGCGCTCGGCCTCGCGGGCCAGCGTATCGTCAGCCTGGTCCTCGCCCTGGTAGCCCGGGATGCAGGCCACGCCGGCCTCGGTCAGCTTCTGCTTGGCCGCGCGCTTGTTGCCCATCAGCTCGATCGCCTCGACCGGCGGGCCGATGAAGCACAGCCCGGCCCCGGCACAGGCGCGCGCGAAGTCCGCGTTCTCGGCGAGGAAGCCGTATCCCGGGTGAACCGCCCCGGCGCCCGTCCTGCCGGCCGCCGCGACGATCGCGTCGATCGCGAGGTAGCTCGCCGCCGCCGGCGGCGCGCCGATGAGCACGGCCTCGTCGGCCGCGGCCGCGTGCGCGGCCCCGGCATCGGCCGTGCTGTACACCGCCACCGTGCGAAAGCCGAGTTTGCGAGCGGAGCGGATCACGCGCACCGCGATCTCCCCCCGGTTGGCGATCAGGATCTTGTCGAAGTCCATGGTTACTGGCTCCGCAGCTTCTACTGCTTCTCGATCCAGGGTATCTGGTTCTCCACGATCACTGCCGCGGAAGACGTACCCACCGTCACCTGGCGATTCGGAACCAGGTTGCCCAGCTTGAGCACGGCGGGCGCCTTTTCACCCAGCTCGCTGGCGTTGGTGTAGAGGATCAGCGTCTCCTCGTCGTTGAGCGGGATCCACTCCCAGGCGCCGTAGATGTACTGCAGGTCGCCCTTGAGCCGACGGAAGACCAGCCGGGTCGGCGTCGACTCGTGGTACTTCAGCACGTAGTGGATCGGCACGGCGAACACGCCGAAGCCCAGCTCGAGCTTCCAGAACACGATGTACCCCTTGGGGATCTCCTTGGTCTTCACCCTGACCACCTGGTCGAAGAACTCCTTGTACCGGGAGAAGCTGCAGGAGAGCTCGATCGTGCGCTGAAGCGGCGCGCGCACGATCCCGCCGGCCGAGACGAAGATCAGCTCCAGCGGCTCCTTGGCGCCCTTGATCCACTGGGGCGGGTGGATGAACAGGATCGTGCCCTTGCGGGCCAGCGTCTGGATCGTGTTGAGCGGGATCTGGCCGCCGGCGAGCTCCGGGATCCGGGGGTGCTTGTCCGCCGACGTTGGCGGCTTGTCCTTGGGCGGGCGGCCCTCGGCCTTGCGGCGTACGGCGTCGAGCACCACGGCCGCCGAGGCGACGGGGATCGCCATCTTCAGATCGGGCTGCACCTTCAGCGCGGTGCGGACCATGAAGCCCATGCCCTCCAGGTCCGACCAGTAGGTGTACGCGGCGAGCGTGCGATCGCCGGAGAGCGGGATCAGCTCCCAGCGACCCAGGCTCTCGCGCATCTCGCCCTCGACGAGCTTGAAGGTGATGTCGCCGGAGGGCTCCAGGGTGTAGGCCAGGGAGTACTCGATGTCCACGTTGACCACGGGCAGCTCGAACTCCAGCTCGAAGTCCGCGACGATCCGGTCGTCGCCGCGCGAGCGGATCTCGACCTTCTCGGTCTGCGGGATGAACTTGCTGTAGCTCTCGAGGTCGAGGAGCAGCGCGCGTACCTGGGCCAGCGGCGCATCGATCACGGCCATGCTGCTGACGAAGCGCTCCTCGAGCGTCTCAATGCCGTCCTCGGTCTTGATCTGCAGCGGCTGCTCCTTGTACAGCAGCACGAGCTGGCGGGAGCGGATGATGCCGGCGAGCTTCTCCGGATCGAGCTTGAGATCCTGGATCCGCGGCACGGCGGCGCCCGCGGCTCCAGTCACCAGCGTGGCGAGCATCAGCGCCAGGGCGAAGAAGACTCTCGGATTTCCTGGGACTGCTTTCACGGCTCGACCTCCAGCGCCTGGGGAATTCGACGAATGATATCAGCGGTCTATCCTCTCGCAGAGCCTCTCCGCAGGAGAACTACCAGGGCCATCCGTGGGTGTCAATCGTCCTGCCGCACTGCGCGCGCGGCCGGGCGGAGAACATGGAGCGTTTTGCAAACGGTTGGTGTATATTGAGGCGATGAACGGATTGGGAAGTTCGGCCGATCCCATGAGCCCGGGAGGAGAAGGGTGAGACGGATTCGCCTGGTGCTGCTGTGTGTGAGCGCCCTTGCCCTGGCCACCTTCAGCACCTGCAGCGACGACTCCGCCAGCGGCGATGGCGACACCGACCTTGACACGGACGTCGACACGGACGCCGACATCGACGCGGACGCCGACGCGGACGCCGACGCCGACGCCGACGCGGATATGGACACGGACGCCGACACCGACGCCGATACCGACGCGGACACGGACACGGACGCCGACACCGACGCCGACACCGACGCCGACACCGATGCGGACACGGATACCGATTCAGACTCCGATACCGACGCCGACACCGACGCCGACACCGATGCGGACACGGATACCGATTCAGACTCCGACACCGACGCCGACACCGACGCCGACACCGATGCGGACACGGATACCGATTCAGACTCCGACGCCGACTCCGACACGGACGCAGACACGGACGCGGACACGGACACCGGCCATCCGAGCTGGTCCTTTGCCGTGGCCGCCGACCCGCGCGAGAACGGGCTCACCTTCAAGAACGCCCTCGAGGAGATCCGGGACATCACGGTGGATCCCGTGCCCTACTTCAGCCACGCCGAGTTCGTTCTGGTGCCCGGTGACAACGACCCGAACAGCGTCAACTACTACCTGTTCAACAAGGCCTTCGAGAACGACCCCACGATGAGGGCGTACTACCCCGTGATGGGCAACCACGACGACGAGAAGAGCCTCGAGCGCAGCTACATCACCAACACCATCCTGCCGGCCCAGCCGAACATCACCCGCTACAGCCAGGACACGGCCGACTACTACGTGGACTGGAAGAACGTACGCCTGATCGTGGTGGACGGGTACGCGGAGTTCGGCGACCACGGCTGCATCGGCAGCGGGGGCCGGGCCTGGGTCGAGAGCGCGATCAGCAGCGCGACCGCGGCGCAGCACATCTTCCTGAGCTTCCACGAGCCGGCCTTCCCCAGGGAGGGCCACGTGGGCGACTCCTTCGACGGCTGCCCTGAACAGCGGAACGCCTTCTGGAACATGCTGGTGAGCTACTCGGACAAGGTCAGGGCCGTGTTCGTGGGCCACACGCACGACTACGACCGGATGCGGGTGCGCGACCCGGCGAGCAGCGAGGCGAACGACCCCGACGAGTACCCCGACCAGGACGGGGGGATCTACCAGATCGACGCCGGCGCGGCCGGGAACGGCGACCGCAGCACGCTCGTCAGGGTGGAGGTCGATGGTGACAGGGTCTTTGTCCGGGCTCTGGACGCGGAGAACGGAATATTCGGCAGCTTCGCCGTGATCGACGATCTCGAGCTCCTGCACTAGCCTGCACTTCTCACCACGGCCCGTCGCGAAACCGCCGAGGGTGCGTCGGATCTTGTTGAGCGCAGCGCCGAGCGACGCAGGCGGGCCAGCGGCCCGTCGAGGAGCGAGAAGCGAGCACGGCGAGAGACGGCGTGCGATCGGCGGTTGCAGCAGGGCTGCTGGTGAGAAATGCAGGGCTGCCATCCGGCCTCGATCTCATCGGCGCAGCCATGGGCCCTACTCGCAGGTGCCCCCATCGTCGTTGCCCGAGATGTTCGCATCCCCGGCCCAGCCGCCGGCGATCAGATGATCGCGCAGCTTCTCGGCCTCGCAGGTCGGAAGCACCTGGTTGTCCCGGACGCCCAGGTCCCCGCCCAGCTCGTCGAGGCTGCCCAGGCCATCGAGGTCTGTCAGGACGGAATTCTGCGACACCTCCAGATCCCCGCCGACCACGGCGATGCCGTCCAGACCCTCCAGGCTGCTCAGCAGGTTGTTGTGCCAGATCGACAGGTTCTCGGCGAGCCCGGTGATACCGTCCAGGCCGGCCAGGCAGGTCAGGACATCGTTGTACGAGATATACACTCCGGGGACGTCGTCGAGGTTCGAGAGACCGGCCAGGCTGGCCAGGGAGGCGTTCTTCCGGACGGACAGGTGGTCGCCGACCTCTGAAAGAGCGTCCAGGCCGTCCAGGCTGGTCAGGGCGGCGTTCTCCTCGATCTTGACGTACCCGCCCACCGCGGACAGGCTGTCCAGGCCCGAGAGGCCGGTCAGCGCCGGGCTGTCGCTGATCAGCAGGTCTCCGTCCACCGCGGCGAGACTGTCCAGTCCCTGCAGACTGCTCAGGACGGCGTTGTTGACGATCGCCAGGTTTCCGCCAACCCGGTCGAGGTTGTGAAGATCGGTGAAGCTGGTCAGGGAAGCGTTTTCCTGGACGGACAGGTAGTAGCCAACGCGGGTCAGGCCCTGCAGACCGTCGAGGCTGCTCAGCGAGGCATTACGCCAGACACCAACTCCTCCGCTCACCTCGGCGAGGCCATGCAGCCCGTGCAGGCTGACCAGGGCGGCGTTGTCCGAGATCTTGAGGTCCCTCCCCAGGGCAGCCAGGCTGTCCAGACCGTCGAGGCTGGCCAGCAGTCCGTTTTCGAAGATGCCCAGTCCCCCGCCGGTCGAGGTGAGATGGTCCAATCCCTGCAGGCTCTCCAGTGCGGCGTTCTTCGAGATCTCGAGGTACCCGCCGACGGTGAGCAAGCACTCCAGACCCTCCAGGCGGGTCAGGTCTCCGGCCTGGATCAGGAGATCGCCGGTGATCCCGGGGTACCCGGAGAGGACGGCGAGGTCCGGGGCGCTGGTGATGTGGAAATCGCCCGGGTACGGTTCTTCGCCACAGGTGTCGGTGTCGGCATCCGTGTCAATGTCCGTATCAGTGTCGGCGTCTCCGATGTTGCGGTAGAATCGACTGTCGTCGGCACACCCCAGGAGCAGTACCGCGACGAGAACCAATAATGCAGCCTCGCGTTTCATGACACCCACGAAGGTAGGTCAGCAACCCTACCCGATCTCGAAGCCTCGCCAAGAACCTCCCGCCATCGCCGCCCCATCTATTCAGGACCGGCCGAGGCCGTATTCCTTCCACGCGCCCCTGGGATTGTACGACCGGTCGAGCCAGCCGACCCTGCGGAACCAGTCGACCGTGTCGCGCATCCCCTCCTTCACGTCCGGGTAGCGGTACGCGTACCCGGCCTCCTTGCTCTTCCTGTTCGAGATCCAGTAGCTCGACGACATGTACGTGGCCGAGCCCGGCTCGAAGACCCGGACCCGCGGCACGTCGAGCCTGTCCTCCAGCTCGCACCACAGCTTGGCCGCTCTGATCATGATCGGCCGCGCCCGGGCCAGGTTGATCCACGGCACGTCGCGCATCCGCCGTCCCACGAGCAGTGCGAGGTAGTGCATGAACTCGTAGTACGAGATGATGCTGTCGTCCACCACGTTGTAGTCCTCGCCCAGGGCGAAATCCTGGTCGACGATGAACATCGCGAAGCCGGCCATGTCGTCGACGTGCACCGAGGTGGTGATGTAGTTCTTGGCGTCGGTGGGGATCACCGGGACCCAGCCCCGGTTGATCGTGATCAGGATCCCGCCATGGCCGTAGTCGCTGCCCGGCCCGTACAGCGGCGCGGGGCGGACAACGGTCAGCGGCAGCCCCTGCTCGCGAGAGTACTTCCAGGCGATCTGCTCCTGCTTCCACTTGGTGACCGAGTAGTCGTTCACCAGGTGGGTGCCGGTCGGCTGGTCCTGCTCGAAGGGCGTGTTCTTCGGCGAGGCGCTCTCCTCGGTGAAGGGGATGTTGCACTTTGCTCCGTCCTTCGAGGTGTACGGCTTGCCGAACACTCCGCAGGTGCTCCAGTGCACGAAGCGTTCGAGACTCTTCTTCTTCACCGCCAGCTCGAAGAGATGGGTCGCTCCGTCGACGTTGACCCTGCGCAGCAGATCCATCGGCGCCGAGTAATCGTAGAGCGAGGCGGTGTGGAAGACGTGGGTCACCGGCCGCCGGAACAGCGGCTTCAGGTTGTCCCGGTCAGTCAGGTCCGCTGGAACGACCTCGCACCCCGGGCTGGAAAAGTCCAGGCCGATATTGGCGAAGATCATCTTGGTCTTGGGGTGCTCGAAGGCCCGGGGCACGTCGGTGGCGATCACCCGCTGGCCGTCCTCGAGCAGCTTCTTGACCAGGTGGGAGCCGGAAAAGCCACAGGCGCCGGTCACCAGGTTCAGTCGACCTTTCATTGGGCTGCCGCCTCCTCGACCACCGAGCAGTTGTGGAGCCACAGCACCGGGATCCCGGCATACACCGCACCCCAGAGCTCGGCTTCGATCGTGGTGCTCCCGATGCCCGGCGCGTACGCGCGCTGCTCGTCGCCGCGCAGGAACAGCGCCTCGTCGTCCCGGGGAAACAGCGCCAGACAGGCGATGATCGGATGGCCCGCCTCGCCGACCTCGACCAGGCCCGCGTCGGCGCCGAACTCGGCCGAGACGAAGCGGATCCTGCCGACATCGCCGGAGTCCACGCTCGGCGGCTGCCGGCCGGCCGGCGTCTGAAAGCCCCCCGAGCTGACCTCACCACCCCAGGAGCGCAGGCGCCAGCAGACCGATGCGCCGACGTAGCTGCGGACCGAATCACGCAATCGGCTGAAGGGCGCATCCTTCAGCAAGTGCTCCTCGAGCAGGGCCTCGAGGCTGGGCGGCGCGGGACGCTCGGGAGGACCGAGTCCGGCGGGTAGCCCGAGGCCGCGGGTCGCGGCCGTATCCGGACTCTCCCGAGAAGCTCCGCATCCCGGGTCGGCTCCGAGCAGCCACAGCAGGCCGAAACCCAGGGCATAGATACGCAGCGCGCGCGCCCGAGCCATCATCGGCAGTGAAGACGCCAGCCAACCGCAAAGACGACGCATCTATCCTCCGGCCACGCCAGGAGCCCGGTCTAGCCCCGCCTCCGCCGCAAACCGAGTGCCAGCAGCAACAGCAGAATCGCGGCGCTCGAGTGAAGGCCGCCCGCCGCGCCGCAGCCGCACTTGTCCTTGGCACTGCCGCCGGCCACGGTGAAGGGGCGCGCCGTCGACCAGCTCCCCTCGGCGCCGTGCTCGTCCACGGCCCGCACCTGCCAGTAGTACTTCTCGCCCGCGGTCAACGGCGCCGAGGGCTGCCACCGGGTCTGTCCCGCATCACCCTCGTCGACGTCGCCCGAGCGCAGAGCCGGCGTGCCGGCGCCGTAGAACAGGTACACCTCGAACTGGTACACCAGTGCGTCACCGTCCGGATCGCTCACGTTGCCGGCCACGAACTCGGGCGTGGGCGTGGAGACGACCTCGTTTGCCTCCGGGCTGATCGGCTCGGGCGCGTCCGCTGGAGGGTGATTCTCGGTGTCCGTGTCGGTATCCGTGTCCGTGTCGGTGTCCGAGTCCGCGTCCGCGTCGCTGTCCCCGTCCGCGTCGCCGTCGCCGTCCGCGTCAGCGTCGCCGTCCGCGTCAGCGTCGCCGTCCGCGTCAGCGTCGCCGTCCGCGTCAGCGTCCGCATCGCTGTCCCCGTCCGCATCGCTGTCCGAGTCCGAGTCGGTATCCGTGTCAGAGTCCGCGTCGCTGTCAGAGTCCGTGTCGCTGTCAGAGTCCGCGTCGGCGTCGGCATCGGCGTCGGCATCGGCGTCGACATCGGCGTCCGCGTCGGCGTCTGCGTCGCTGTCGGCATCCGCGTCCGCGTCCGCGCCGGCCTCGGCATCCGCCTCGGCCTCGAGCTCCTCCTCCCACGGCACCGGGACATAGTCCACGGACAGGCGGTACCCGGCGCGGCCCGGGATGCCGGCGACGGCCATCTCGGCCACGATGAAGAACCTGCCGTTTGCCGGCGCGAGGAAGGTCGTCTGCTCGGCCTGGGCCAAGCCCGCGTCGTTGGCGAATCCCACGCAGCTCGCGCCCTCGGTGCAGGCCTCGACGACGACCACGGCCGCGTCGATGTCCGCCGTCTCCAGCGTCACCTCGATCTCGGCGCCGGCCGTCAGATCCACGGCGTACACGGCATCGGACAGGCCGAGCGCCTCCGTGTCGCAGGGCGCGCCGTACGTCGAGATCTTGCTCGGCCGATCGGCGAGGGTGTTGGTGTCGCTGAACGGAATCTGGCGCTCGATCGGATCGTCGCACGAGCCCTGCTCGAGGTACTGACAGCCCTCGACCGGATCGCAGACGTCGTCGGTCCAGTCCACCCCGTCGCCGCAGAACATGTGCACCGGTTGGTGCAGACACTCGTCCAGTTCCTCGTCGCACCGGTCCTGGGTGCAGTCGATGTCGTCATCGCAGTCGCGGTCTCCGCCGACGCAGGCGCCGGTATCACAGCTGTCCACGACCGTGCAGTACTCGCCATCGTCACAGGTGAGGCCCTCGTTCGCCGGATCGGCCACGCAGAGATCCTGGTCCTCGTCACAGCGGGCTTCCTGGCACTGGGGCTCGGTCACGGCGGCGGAGCAGTCCCGCGCCGTGCCCCCGCCGCACACGCCCGCCTGGCAGCTATCCGGCTCGGTGCAGAACAGGCCGTCGTCGCAGATCTGCCCCTCCCGCGCCGAATCGACCACGCAGACGTCGAGCGCCTCGTCGCAGCGGTCCTGCTGGCACTGGGGCTCGGTCAAGCCGCCCGTGCAATCCCGGGCCTCGCCCTCGCACAGCCCGGTCTGGCAGGTGTCGTTGACCGAGCACCAGGCACCGTCGTCGCAGCCCTCTCCCTCCCGGGCCGCATCGGCCTGGCAGGCGTCCTTGTCCTCGTCGCAGCGCGGCGTCTGGCACTGGGGCTCGATCACCACGACCGAGCAGTCTCGCGCGGCGCCGCTCTCGCAGGCGCCGGCCGCGCAGCTGTCGCCGTCGGTGCAGAACAGCCCGTCGTCGCAGCCCTGCCCTTCCCGCGCCGGGTCGGCCACACACGAGCCGAGCCCCTCGTCGCAGCGCGCGTCCTGGCACTGCGGCTCGGTCAGCACGCCGCTGCAGTCCCGCGGCCCGCCGCCGCAAACGCCGGTCTGGCAGCTGTCGGGCTCGGTGCAGAACACACCGTCGTCGCAGCTCTGTCCCTCCCGCGAGGGATCGGCCACGCAGGTGTCCGCCACATCGTCGCAGCGCGGAACCTGGCACTGCGGCTCGGCCACGGCAGCCGAGCAGTCGCGCTCCGCACCCAGGCACACGCCGACGACGCAGGTGTCCGAGATCGAGCACCAGAAGCCGTCGTCGCAGCCCAGGCCTTCCCTGGCCGCCTCCGCCAGGCAGACGCCCTGCGCCTCGTCGCAGCGCGCTTCCTGGCACTGGGGCTCGCTCAGCACGCCGCTGCAATCCCGCGGCCCGCCGCCGCAAACTCCGGTCTGGCAGGTGTCGGGATCGGTGCAGAACACGCCGTCGTCGCAGCTCGCGCCGTCGGCCAGCGTGTCGCCGGAGCAGACGCCGGCCTGGCAGCTGTCGTTCTCGGTGCAGACGTTTCCGTCGTCGCAGTCCGCGCCCTCGGCCAGCGGGCAGGTCACGCAGTCGCTGTCGCCCATGCCGTTGACCGTGCAGGGATTGGCGTCGTCGCAGTCCAGCGCCATGCCGGTCACGCGCAGGTCGTCGATCCACACCCGGTCCAGACGCGCCGAGAGGGAGCCGTTCTTGGCGTAGCGCCACTTCAGATTGTGCGGTCCCGCGGTCAGCGGCTCGACGACCTCGGTCCAGGTCCTGGAGCCGTCCCAGCGGTCGACCTCGAGATCGTCCACGAGGAACACCAGGGAGTCGGCCCCGTCCTCGGTGCTCTCCCGGTGGAAGAAGCTCACCTCGCCGGCGAGCACCAGATCCACATCGAGCCACAGGACGCTGGTCTGGTCGTGGAAGATGCGGCCCGAGCCGAAGGACAGGCTGCCCCCGTGCTGCTGGCCGGTGTCCGCGGTCCAGTCCGCGTCCCCGCCGGTGCCGAAGCCGCCGGGCAGCACCCCCGACTCGAAATCCTCGACGAGCGCCTGCGCGCGGCCGCCGCAGACTCCGCCGATGCAGAGCTCGTCCGCGCCGCAGGCGGCACAGTCGGGAACGGCGGCGGAGACGCAGGCACCGCCCTGGCAGGTATCCGTGGTGCACTCGTTGCCGTCGCCCCCACCCGCGCACGGGTCGTCGTCGCTTCGGGCCACGTGCTCGCAGATTCCGGAGACGCAGTGGTCGTCGGTGCAGGCATTGCCGTCCTCGTCGCACTCCGTCAGGTCTGGCAAGGCGTCGCCGGTGCAGGCCACGCCCTGGCAGGTCGTGTTCTCGGTACAGGGATTGCCATCTTCGCAGGCGGTGCCGTCCGCCAGCGAGCAGGTCACGCAGGCGGTGCCGCCGTCGCCGTCCCGCGTGCACGGGTTGCCGTCGTCGCAGTCCTCGGCGAACCCGGTGATGCGGACATCGTCGATCCACACCCGGTCGTGGCCCGCAGCGCCGCTCTCGTCCTTGGAGTAGCGCCAGGTCAGCGTGTGGAAACCGGCGGGGATCGTCTGGCGGGTCGACTCCCAGCGGGTGATACCGCTCCACCAGCCCACCGGCTGGCCGTCGACGAGGAGCTCGAGGATGTCGAACCTGTCCTCGGTGCTCGCCTTGTAGTGGAAGCTCACCTCACCGTCCCGCGCCAGGGTCCCCGCGATCGACAGGGTGCTGCTCTGGTTGTCCTTGAGCGTGCCCGAGGCCATCGAATACGTGCCGCTGTTCCGCTCGCCCGCGACAGCGTGCCAGATCATGTCACCGCCGGTGTTCCAGCCCGGGGGTAGATCGCCGCCCTCGAAGCCCTCCACGTGCTCCGGCATCACGCCACCACAGAGCCCGCCCATGCACACACCGTCGACGCCGCAGGGCAGACAGTCGGCCTCGGCGGTGAAGGTGCAGACCCCGCCCTGGCAGATGTCGGTCGTGCACTCGTTGTCGTCGCCCGGCGCAGCGCAGGGCTGGCCGTCGCCCCGGGGCGAATGCTCGCAGATCCCCGAGACGCACCGGTCGTCGGTGCACAGCTCCCCGTCGTCCTCGCAGGCGGAGCCGTCCGCCACCGGGTCGCCGAGGCAAACCCCGCCCTGGCAGGTCTCGTTCTCGATGCACTCGTTGCCGTCGTCGCAGCTCGCGCCCTCGGCGAGGGTGCAGTAGCGGCACACGCCTCCGGAGAGGCCCTCGAGCGTGCAGAACTCACCGTCGTCGCAGCCGTCGTCTACGCCGGTCACGACCAGGTCGTCGATCCAGACTCGGTCCGCGCCGACCGAGGTCTCGCCGTCCTTGGTGAAACGCCAGAGCAGGGTGTGCGTCCCCGCACCGAGGGGCGTCGCGAACTGAGCCCAGGCGCGGTCGCCGCTCCAGCGGTTCTTCTCGTCTCCATCCACCTCGAAGCGGAGGTGATCGTACCCGGCCTCGGTGTCCTCGCGATGGAAGAAGCTGACCCGACCGTCATCGGTCAGCTCCACGTCCAGCCGCAGCCAGGACTCCTGGGAGTGCGTGATGCCGCCCGAGGCGGCGGAGCGGATCGGTGAGCGGTACACGCCCGCGACCACGATCCACTGTCCGTCCCCGCCGGTGGTGGCGCCCGCGGGCAGGCTGCCGTCCTCGAAGTCCGTGCCCAGCTCGCCGCCCGGACCGCCGCAGAGCCCTTCCAGGCACACGTCGGTCCCGCCCGCGCAGAGGGTGCATTCCGGCTCGGCCACGTTGAGGCAGCCGCTCGCGGGATTGCAGCTGTCCGCGGTGCACTCGTTGCCGTCGTCGCAATCGACGGCGAGGTGGGTGCAGTCGCCCGTGGCCGGATCGCAGTAGTCCGTGGTGCAGAAGTCACCGTCATCGCACTTCAGCGACTGGGTGCAGTTGCCGTCGATGTCGCAGATATCGACCGTGCACGGCAGCCCGTCCTCGCAATCATCGTTGTCCGTGCAGGCGTCGCGCACCTGGACGTTGTGCAGGTACAGCGCAAAGTCCTGGTCCGTGCCGTCGCCGTTGCCGGGCAGTCCGTCCGAGTTGATGTTGCTCGCCAGCACCGTGACCTCGATCGCGGCGTCCGCGGGGAGCTGGCGGAACACGTGCTCCAGGTTGTTCCGATGGTCGAAGCTTCCGCCCGTGACGGACCGCCCGCCGGAGAAGACGTTGCCGCGGTAGGTCGCGCTGCCGTTCACCGTGACCAGCAGATCGAGGTTGTTGCTGTACGCCGCGCCCGAGATCGACCCGGGCGCGTCGGTCCAGGCCAGCGAGATCTTGACCGGCCGCTCCGGATCCAGGGGCTGCAGGTCGGAGAGAACGAAGTCCTGGCCCGTCTGGGTGAAGGGCTCGGTCTGGTCGACCGTGATGCGGCTGTCGCCGGCGAAGAGATCCGACATGTCCAGGCGGCCCCAGCCCTGCCGCATGCTCGGGATCGGCTCGAGGATCTGCCCGGCGCCGCTGTCCCCGCCGGCCATGTCCGCCGAGTGGCTCGTCATGATCGCCTTGACCATCGCCGGCGAGGGCGGGCTCCCGTACCGACCCTCGTACCAGTCGATCACCAGCGCGGCCGCGCCGGCGACGGCGGGGGTGGAGTGGCTCGTGCCCGAGGACCAGGCGTACCGCGTCTGTCCGCTCGGCCAGTAGAAGTTGCACACGCCCTGCTCGATCCCGTAGTCCGGATCGGTGGAGGCGGCGCCCTGGATGTGCGTTCCCGGGGCTACCAGGTCCGGCTTGCGGCGCCCGTCCGTGGTGGGCCCGCGGCTGGAGAAGCTGATCAGGTCGCCGGCGCTGTCCGCTCCCGAGTTGGAGATGCCGCAGCCGTCGGTGCCGGTCATGCGGTAGTTCTCCGAGGCGCCGACCGTGAGCACGTTCTTGGCCGTGCCAGGGGAGCCGATCGATTCGGGCACCTCTCCAGACCAGGGATCCCAGCCGTCGTTGCCCGCCGAGAACACGATCACCATCGGCTGCAGGCCGTTGACCGAGATCCGGTCGACGTCGCGCACCAGCGCGTCGTACTCCTGGGCGTCCCAGGTATAGTCTCCGTACACCGAGGCGCCCCAGCTGTTGGTCGAGACATCGCTGCCCCCGGTCCCGGAGGCGGCCACGATCTCGGTGAAGGTGGCGGAGCCGATGTCGAAGCCGTGCTGGTCGAAGATCCGGCTCGCGGCGAGCCGCACGCTGGGCGCGAGGCCGAGGCCGTAGAGGTATCCCAGGCCGTCGAGGGTCCCGGCGCCGCCGGCGTCGGGCGGGCGACCGCCCACGATCGAGATATTGATCGTGCCGTGGCCGTCGATGTCGTTACCCAGGGGCTGACTGGTGTAGTTGTTGATGTAGACCACGCGGCCAGCCAGGTCCGCGTGCGCCACGGCCGCCGGGATGCCGCGATCGCAGCCGCTGTCCGTGATGTCCACCTGCACCGAGGAGACGTCCGCCAGGCCGCGGTCCGCGAGCCAGCCGAGAAAGCCCGGCCCGAGGGGCGCGGCGCCGTCGTGCTCGCCGGCCATGATCATGCCCTGCCGCTCGTCGTTCAGCCGCGGGAGCACGTACGGCTCGATGCGGTACACGTCCGGACGGGCGGCGAGCTCGCTGACCGCTGCGGCGGCGACCCGCAGGCGGTACACGGTCTGGTTGCGAATACGGCTCGCCCCGGCGTACGACCGCAGCGCAGCGCGGCCGACCATGGCCCGGGTCTCGGCGTCGCCGGCGTGGTCGATCACCGAGATCGCGAGATCCAGCTCATTCCCCTGCGGGCGCAGATTCCGGTGGACGCGGTCGGCCGGGGTCCAGTCCCGGACGAAATCCACCCGCTGCCCGAGCCGGCGCAGGGCCCGCAGCATCCGATCGCCTCGCCCGTCGAAGACGATGAAGGCGTTCTCCGGCACGTAGTCGATCACGATCAGCCCGGCGGCCTCGAGATCCTCGACGAAAGCATCGCTGATCGGCCCCTGGCTATGGACCAGGCGCAGGTTCGGTGCGGTGCCGAGCGCGGCGGCGTCGATCCCGTCGGTACCGACCTGCTCCACGCCGTTGTCGAGAAGGATCCGGCGCATCCAGGAGACATCCTCGGACCAGCGCTCGCCCCTGCGGATCAGCCGCCCCTGTGGATCTTGCTCGATGCTGAAGGCGCCGTAGTCCTGCGTGGGCGCCGATCCGGCCGCCAGCGGTCCGCCGGCCGGCTCCTCCGAGGTATCGCATGCACCGAGAACCAGCGCGAGCGCTCCGGCAACAAGGACGAACCGTGTCAGTTCCCTGCGCACGCCGTTCATGTCGGCTCCGATGGGTCTGGTTTCCTGTCGTGGGATCTTACGCGCACCGCCGGTTGGAGTCTACCGGGGCCGCGCAGGCGGCGACGAGCCGAACCGGCGTTGCGTATCACGTGAAGCCGCCCTATACTGCCGAGAAGCGATGAGAGGTCCAGCCATGAATGATTTGTCGAAGGTCAGTGCGCTCGTGTTGGCCGTCGCAATGCTGCTCTGCAGCGCGGCCCGGGCCGAGAGTCTCGCCGTGGGCGACCGGGCCGAGGTGACCAAGAAGACCAAGCTCTGGCCGGCGACCAAGGGCGACAAGGCCACGCCGGTCAAGCCGGGCGCGATCGTGGTGATCAAGCAGCTCAAGGGCAAGACCGCCCTGGCCTCCCTGGAGCAGGGCAAGGCCACGGGCTGGATCAAGCTGAAGTACCTCAGGTCGGCGGCCAAGGCCGCCGCGACCGAAACGGCCGCGAGCAAGTGCGAGTCCGGCTCACACCAGTGCAAGGGTGCGATCGTCCAGCGCTGCGTGCAGGGCAAGTGGGTCGACTGGGACAACTGTTCGGTGCAGAACTGGACCTGCGCCGTGATCGAGGGCAAGGCCCAGTGCCACGTGCCCGGCCAGACGCCCCCGGCTGCCGCCTCGCCAGAGCCGGCGCCGGCGCCGGCGCCTGCTCCAACCCCGAAGCCGACACCCGCGCCGGAGCCGGATACGGCCACCAAGCAACGCGCGCAGCAGGCCAAGGCCGAGGGCGATCGGCTGCGCAAGGCCAAGAAATACAGCGAGGCGGCCCGGGAGTACCGCAAGGCGCTGCTGGCCTGGCCTGGTTTTGCCGAGGCGCACAACGGTCTGGGCCAGGTGCTGTACAAGCTGAAGGATCTGCCCGGCGCAGTGAAGTCGTACTCCAAGGCCGTGCAGCTCAAGCCGGACTATGCCACCGCACGCTTCAACCTCGCCTTCACCCTGCGCAAGGCGGGCAAGTTCAGCGCGGCCGAGACCAGCTACCGCAGGTACATCGAGCTCAAGCCCGGCGATCCGGACGGACATTACGGCCTGGCTGCCGCGTTCGAGGAGCAGGGCAAGGCCAAGGAGGCGGCCGGCGCGTACCGCAAGTACGCCGAGCTGGAGAAGGATCCCAGGTCGCGCAAGTGGGTCGACGAGGCCCTGGCCAAGGCCGCCAAGCTGGAGCAGTCGGCCGCTGCCCCGCCGCCGCCCCCACCGCCGCCGCCCGCGCCCGAGGTAGACGAGGCCACCAAGGTGCAGGCCCGGCAGCACAAGGACGAGGGCGACCGGCTGCGCAAGGCCAAGCAGTACAGCGAGGCAGCCGAGGCGTACCGCAAGGCGATCGCACTGTGGCCAACATTTGCCGAGGCCAACAATGCACTGGGCCAGGCGCTGTACAAGCTGAAGGACCTGGACGGCGCCGAGACGGCGTACCTCGCCGCGGTGAAGGCCAGGCCGGAGTACGCCAAGGCGCACTACAACCTCGGATTCACCCGCCGCAAGCTGGGCAAATTCGCTGATGCCGAGGCCAGCTACCGCCGCTACACCGAACTCGAGCCCGCGGACCCGGACGGGTACTACGGCCTGGCCGCGGCGCTGGAGAAGCAGGGCAAGGCCGGCGAGGCGGCGCGGTTCTACCGCCGTTACGGCGCGCTGGAGACCCGCCCATCGGAGAAGAAGTGGGTCGATGAGGCGCTGGCCAAGGCCGCGGAGCTGGAGCGGACCGCCGGGGCCGAGGCGCCCCCCTGGGTCGGCGAGGATCGGGCGCAGCTGGTCACCGGCGTCAAGCTCAAGGGCAAGGTCGTGATGCTCAAGCAGGGCGTGGTGCTGCTCGCCACGTCCGAGGCCGGGGAGACGCTGATCTTGAGCGGTGCGGTCAAGGGCGAGGGCATCGTGACCCTGCACCTGGAGCAGATCTCGACCATCACCTGCAGGAACGAGACCCTGCAGACGCAGATCGAGCACGCGATGCAGGCGTCGATGGCGGCCGCGGCCGAGACCTCGGAGCTCGACGAGCTCGACGGCCTGGGCCAGCCGGCCGGCGCCGGACCGGCTGCCGCTGGCGCACCCAAAACCGAGGGCGACGAGCTCGACGGCCTGCAGGCTACCGAGGGCCAGGCCGCGGCCGGGGTACCCGCCGAGCAGGGCGGACAGGTCGTCTCACTGCTCGACGGCACCACGATCCGCGGGGTGATCGTGCGCTTCGAGGGCCAGAGCGTGCTGATCGCCACCACGCCGGCGGGCGAGACGCTGATCATGCGGGGCCAGACCTCGGGGCCGGGTGTCCGCGCCGTCAACATCGAGGACGTAACCGACGTGGACTGGGGCGTGCGCGACGACGAGCTGCAGGCGCGGATGGACCAGGCGATGGAGGAGTACGCCTCGGACGACTCGCTGTACAGCAAGTTCTCGATCTTCGCCGAGTTCGAGACCCAGGTCACCGTCGAGGATGACGACGGCTCGGGCGGCCTGAAGATGAAGTTCGGCCCGCGGCTGATCCAGAAGCGCGAGCGCGAGCACGACGGCTACTACATCGAGGGCCAGCTCGAGTTCGAGTTCGACAAGCCCACCAGCATGGAATGGGACGACGTGGACAAAGCAGAGGACCTGCTCACCTTCGGCATCGCTGGCGCGTCCGAGGGCGACTTCGGGGGTGACTCGAGCAGCCAGACCCAGAGCCTGATCACCAGCTACCTGCCCGACTACGCGCGGTACGGACACAAGATCTACCTCGGCGGCTCCCACGCCTTCATATTCGGCGAGTTGCAGCTGGCGTACGACTTCAAGACCGCCCACGGCGCCGGCGAGGGGCCCGACCTCGGCGCACTGGTCGGCGCCGGGTACGGCCGGGTGCTCAGCATCGCGGAGGCCACCCGCGCGCTGACCATTCAGAAGGCGCTGATGGACGCAGGCACGATCGAGCGTAAGTTCACCCGCTTCGTGCAGCGCCAGATCGAGGCGATCTTCGAGCAGGTGGACAGCCCGCAGCAGCAGACCAAGGCGATCATCGAGCTGCTGCAGAAGCGCGGCTACTTCAAGGGGCAACCCGGGTACGAGGAGTCGATGCTGGTCCTGCAGGTGATCGAGGACAGCTTTGCCCGGCGCCTGGAGGGTATCGAGGTCAAGGCCGGCTTCCTCAACGACATCGGCGACCAGCGCCACAAGGACTGGGTCAACTACAACGGCACGCTGGCGCTGTTCATGGAGTATTACAAGCCGGTGAGCGACAAGACCCAGCTCACCGAGCAGGTAGTGTTCCTGCAGATCGTGCACCCCGAGCCGCGGGTGACTGTCATCTCCAACAATCTGAGCGTCGACTTCAAGGCCAGCGAGGCCCTGCTGCTGACCTTCTACGACACGGCCGCCCTGATCAACGTGCCCGACATTCTCACCGCGATCAACAACATCGTCGGTCTGCGGTTGAATTACTACGTAGCCGAGCACGTCAGCGTTGTGGTGGACGCGCAAGTGCTTGAATCATACGAGGCCGAGAGCGAGACCAACTACTTCGACGCGAAGCTCTCGGCCAAGCTCGAGTTCATCTTCTAGGAGCCCCGGGTGAGACGCCTCGCATCCCCGCTGCTGGTCTTCCTGGCGCTGCTGATGCTGGCCGAGCCCGAGACCGGCCACGCGGCGGGCACGCCCGACGCACCGCTGATCGTGGCGGTGATGCCGTTCAAGAACCAGACCGAGGCCAAGAAGTACGACTGGCTCGGCTTCGGCGTGGCGGACAGCCTGGCGTCCAAGCTCTCCAGCACGCGCAAGTTCGCCGTGGTCGAGCGGACCCAGCTGCGCTCGGTGCTCCAGGAGCTCAAGCTGGCCGACAGCGGTCTGATCGACGAGAGCGCAGCCCCCGAACTGGGCAAGATGCTCGGCGCCAAGACGATGATCATCGGCCTGTTCGCGCCCGTGGAGTCGGGCGGCCGGGTCCAGGTGCGCTTCATGACCAAGCTGGTCGACACCGAGACGACCAAGGTCCTGAGCGCCAGCGGGGCGCGGGCCAACGGCGCCCTCGACGACATCTTCAAGCTCGAGGAGATGATTGCACTCGGCATCGTCGAGGGCCTCGGCGTGAAGATCGAGCCCGCCGACCGCGAGATCATGAGCCGGGACGAGTGCAAGTCCCTACTGGCCTACGAGTTCTACTCCCAGTCGCTGATGGAGACGGACGCCGAGGTGCGCAAGCGCCTGCTGCAGCGAGCGCTGCAGCACGACCCCGAGTACGGGCGGGCCCATCTGGCGCTGGCGTACCTGATCTACCTCAACACGCCGCCCTCGCAGCCCGCTCCGGAGCTGATCGGCCACATCAAGAAGGTCCTTCGCGCCGATCCGAACCAGCCGCAAGCGGCGTACCTGCTGGCCTCGTATCTCGACCGCCAGCTCAAGCGCGCCGGACGCGACGCAGCGTCGCTCAAGCGCGCGCGGATCGCGATCAAGTACTACCGCAAGTTCGTGGAGCTCGAGGCCGCCTCGCCGATGAGGCTCACCCAGGGCAAGGTCAAGCGATCCCGTCAGCGGATCGAGAAGCTGGCCAAGCAGTTCGGGCCGTGACGGCTACTGCACGTTGGCCCAGATCGCATAGACCCCGAAATCGTCTTCCCAGTACCCGTCCACCACTAGGTAGTAGGTCTGCTCGGCCTGGGCCGTGAACTCGAGGGTCTCCTTGCCGCCGCCGCTACCGCTGTCGACCCGCTTCTTGCAGCTGCCCTTCGGATCCTCGCAGTCGGTGAAGGCGTAGAGCACCGCGTCGAAGCCGGTGCACGGAGCCAGGATCACCCGGATCGGGGCGGCCGAGTCCAGGGTCAGGGCATAGACGTGCTCGGGCCCGGGGGACTGGGCCGAGCTCGTGCCGCAATCCCCGGGCTCCATCTCGTAGTCGATCGACGCCCCGGTGGTGTCGCCGAACCGGACCTGGTTCAGCTCGATCGGCTCCGCGGCCTCGCAGGTCTGGTTGGGCTGGTCGGCCGGATCGACCACTGACAGCGCGTACGGGCCGTACTCGTCACCGTCTCCGTCGACCGCCACGTACACCGTCTTGCCGGTCTCGGCGGTGAAGCTCACGTACTCCAGGCCGTTGGCGCTGGTGGAATCGCTGCCGCCGATGCAGCTGACGCTCACGTCGGAGCAGTCGTCGAACAGGTAGAGCGAGAGATCCCAGCCGATGTTCACCGCCACGGCGATACGATCTCCGTCGCCCTCGGGCGTGAAGCTGTAGAACACGTCCGGGCCGTCGGCCTCGCCGTCCGAGCAGGTACCTCCCTGCTCGTCGTCGCTCATGCTGACCGTATCGCCGAGGACCACTTCACCGGGAGTCATCAGCAGGGCGGTGTCGCAGATCTCTCCCGGCGGCGGATCGTTGATCTCGACGTCGAGCGTGAAGGGACCCGACGCCTGCTCCTCACCGTCGATCACGATCAGCACGATCCGATCCTCCGACGCCGTGATCGTCAGCTCCTCGATCCCGCCGCCGTCGGCCGACCAGGCCTCGCAGGTGTCGGCCTTGGGATCCTCGCAGGCGGTGATGACGTACATCGCCATGGCCCAGCCGTCCGCAGGCCGGGCGGTGGCGATCAGCTTCTGGCCGGCCCGCAGCTCCACCTCGTAGGCCAGGTCGGGCCCGTCCATGTTGCCCATCTCGACGGTGCTGTAGCCGACGGTCTTCTCCGGACAGCCGTGCTCGCCCGAGAAGTCGGTGAAGACCCGCCCGTTGTAGTCGTCGCCCTCACCGGTGGTGTCGTCCTCGATGTGGTTGCCCGAGAACAGCCGCCAGGCGCCGGTGCAGTTCGGCTCGCAGGCATCGCCGATGCCGTTGTCGTCCTGGTCGTCCTGGTTCGGATTGAACAGGTCCGGGCAGTTGTCGTGGCAGTCGAGCCTGCCGTCGCCGTCCCGGTCCATTCCCTCGTCGATCTTCCCGTCGCAGTCGTTGTCCAGGTTGTCACAGCTGATCTCGTCGCCCGCCTCGTAGGTCCCGGGATAGCCGCAGTCCCAGCCCGCGCGGCCGAGGCAGAAGGGCGTCGGGTGACCGGCGCAGACACCCAGGTTCAGGCAGGCGCCGGGCGGCGCGGTCAGGTCCTCGTCGGTCTGGCCGTCGCAGTCGTTGTCCAGCCCGTCGCAGCTGCTCTCGGTGTCTGCCTCGTAGGTCTCGGGGTACCCGCAGAGCGGGTTGCCCTGGCTGTCGCAGACCGGCACGGCCGCGGCGCAGACGCCCCTATCGGCCTCGCATCCGGAGAGCTCGGGGACCAGGCCCTCGTCCGTCTCCCCATCGCAGTCGTTGTCCAGCCCGTCGCAGCTCATCTCCTCCTCCTCGAAGGTCTGCGGGTAGGGGCAGACCCAGCCGCCGTCGCAGACCGACGACACACCGCTGCAGACGCCCTTGAACAGGCACCCCGGCGGCATGTCGGACAGCTCGTCGTCAATGGTGCCGTTGCAGTCGTTGTCCTTGCCGTCGCAGATCTCATCCTCGGGCAGGATCCCGCTGCACTCGCCCCACATCCCGCTTTCGCAGGCCCTGATGCCGGCGGTGCACTCGCCAACATCGGTGCTGCACGGCTCCTCGGCCCCGGGCAGGCAGGCGTCACAGCCGCTGATGTCCTCGTCGATCTCGCCGTCGCAGTCGTTGTCCAGCCCGTCGCAGATCTTCTCGGCGCCGCCCTGGTACGTCTCCGGGTAGTCGCAGGCCCAGCCGTCGCGCCCGCGGCAGGCCAGCTGCGTGCCCTCGCACACGCCCTGATCGTGGCAGATGTTTGGCGGTGGGGAGAGATCCTCCATCTCGTCGGTAACACCGTCGCAGTCGTTGTCCCTGCCGTCACAGGTCTCGTCCTTGGGACCGATGCCGTCGCACGAGCTCCAGGTTCCGGCCAGGCAGCGCTGCTCGCCCGCCACGCACTCACCCACGTCCGTGCTGCAGGGCTGGGTCTGGCCCACGGTGCAGGTACACTCGCCAAGCCCCTCGTCGATCTCGCCGTCGCAGTCGTTGTCCAGCCCGTCGCAGGTGGTCTCGCTCCCGGACTCGTAGGTCGCAGCGTAGTTGCACTCCCACACGCCGCCGTGACACTTGGCTTCCGAGTACAGACACACCCCCTCGAACAGGCAGGTGCCCAGCGGAACCTCGACGTACTCGTCGATCATGCCGTCGCAGTCGTTGTCCGTCCCGTCGCAGACCTCCTCGGCGCCCGGGTTCAAATCGGCGCGCTCGTCGTTGCAGTCCGGGCCCAGGCATCCGCCGCCCTCGCCGTAACCGTCGCCGTCCTGGTCCTCGCAATGGGTGTCGCTCTCGGTTTCCGTGTCCGAGTCGGTGTCCGAGTCGGTGTCCGAATCGGTGTCGGCGTCGGTGTCAGCGTCCGTGTCCGAGTCCGTGTCCGCGTCGACGTCGAGGTCGAGGTCGAGGTCGGTGTCCGAGTCCGAGTCCGAGTCCGAGTCGCCCGACTGATCGTCCACGCAGATCGAGTTCTCGCAGTGCTGGCGCGCCGGACAGCCCAGGTCGTCGGTGCAGTGGACGATGCCATCGTTGAGATAGTTCGGGGCGGACTCGGTGACGCACCCGGCCAGCAGGAGCTGGCAGGTGCCCAGGCCGATGACGCACAGCAGCATCCGGTTCATTTGCATTCCTCCAGGCAGACCGAAGCAGCCCCAATAGCACAACAAAGACAGAATGCAAGTCCAATCCTGTCCAGTGGTGCAGCCTCGAAAAAAAGCTTGAGTTCTCGGAGCCATTCGTATAGAGACGCCTATCTCCTTGTGGAGCGTGTACTGCGGCCCCGCCACGAGGCGGGGCTTTTCGTATGCTGAAAGGAAGGAATGGAATGAGACGTTTTTCTTACATTTTTTCGATTCTGCTCGCATTGTCCTGGGTCCCGGACCTCGGCTGCAAAGCCGACGGTGATTCAGGCGACGCCGACACCGACGCCGACACCGACACCGACGCCGACACCGACACCGACACCGACGCCGACGGTGAGATGGGCGACACCTGCAACAACAGCGGCGACTGCAAGGACAATGTGTGCCTCTCCACGACGGACGGCAAGAAGTGCACCAAGCCCTGCACCGACGACGGCGACTGCACGGCAGTGAGCGGCTGGACCTGTCAGGGCTTCGACACCGGATCCGAGACCGTGTATGTCTGCGCGCCGACCGGCGACGCCGACACCGACGCCGACACCGACGCCGACACCGACACCGACACCGACGCGGACACCGACACCGACACCGACACCGACGCCGACACCGACACCGACACCGACACCGACACCGACACCGACACCGACACCGACACCGACACCGACACCGACACCGACACCGACACCGACACCGACGCCGACTTCTCCTGCCAGCCCGGCATGGGACAGGGAGGCGTGTCGATCACGTACGCCGGCACCGGCGACGACGGCGACACGGTGCAGCACTACTGGCTCGACGACGACACCGCGCCGACCATGGAGCTCGACGTGCAGTCCTGGGTCAACTGGAACGGTCCGACCGCGCCCGGCAACTTCCCCATCACCGCCACCGAGGCCAGCTTCGAGACCTGCGGCCTGTGCATCCTGGCCTACGAGATCTCCGGGGAGAACTACACCAAGGTCTACATGCCGGTGGCTGGCAGCGGCTCCGTGGAGATCACGGCCATCACCACGGGTGATGCCGGCGTGGGTCAGACCTTTGCCGGCAACTTCAACCTGACCCTGCAGGAGGTCACGATCGATGAGACGACCCTGGTCACCACACCCGTGGCCGGCGGCTGCAGCGACAGCTTGAACTTCAGCTGGAGCGCGACGGCCGAGGCCTTCCCCGAGGGCTGACCGGCCTGGAGTTGGGGTTGCGGCCGAGGAACGACGGATCGATAGCGCTGCTGCTGACCCTTCCGCTGCTGTGCGGGTCGGCCTGCGAGAGCACCGACGGTCTCCGGGCAACCCCGCCCGGCAAGGGTCCGCGGATCCTCCACGATCTGGAGGCCCGGCCCTTCCCCGAGATTCCCCTCCCCAACGACCTGGGCACGCGGCCCGACCCGACCTCGCCCACCGGGCTGCGCCTCAACGTGAGCATGACCGGCGAGACGCGCCTGGAACGGGATGTCCGGCGGCGGCTCGATCGGCTCGACGGCTGGGGCACGTACCAGCCGATCGCGGTCCGCTTCGACGCGCCCCTGGATCTGGGCAACATCATCGAGCGACACCAGGGTAACCTCGACTTCGCCGACGACGCGGCCTACCTGGTGAACATCGACCCGGGCAGCCCGGACTACGGCGAGCCCGTGCTGCTCGACATCGGCCGGGGCAACTTCCCGGCCACGCTGCCCGAGAACACCGCGTACCACCCCTCGGATCCGCGCCAGGACTCGCTGGCCCTGCTGTTCGAGTCGGTGGACGAGGACGTCAACGGCAACGGCGTGCTCGATCCGGGCGAGGACACCGACGCCGACGGCGTGCTCGACCGGCCCAATGTCTGGCCGCCCGGCGCCAGCCCGGCCGATGGACTGCTGACCTTCTACGAGCTGGAGTCGAACACCCTGCTGCTGCGTCCTGTGGTGCCGCTGCGCGAGCAGTCCCAATACGCGGTGATCCTCACCGACCGGCTGATCGGCCGCCACGGCGAGCCGGTGCGCTCGCCCTTCCCCCAGGTCCACCACCGCCAGCAGGAGCCGCCGCTCTCGCGGTTGCGCTACATCTTCGAGCGCTGGAAGCGCCAGGGCATCCCGATGGCGATGGACGACGTGGCCTTTGCCTGGGTCTTCACCACGCAGACGGTCACCGGCGAGCTGAAGGCGATCCGCGACGGCCTGCACGGGTACGGTCCGCTGAGCTGGCTCGCCGAGCAGTTTCCGCCCGACACCACGCCGCTGCCGGCGATGAGCGACGATCGCCCCCAGCCGCGCTACGCGCTCGAGATCAAGATCCTCAAGAGCCTGGCCACGCTGGTGCTGGCCCCGGCCTTCGACATCACCAGCGACCAGGCCGAGGCCATGGCCGAGGACATGAACCACATCGACTACGTGGTCCAGGGCCGCTTCGTCAGCCCGGACTTCCTCACCGACGAGCACGAGGACTTCATCTGGGACTGGGCCTTCGACATCGACGCGGGCGCCGGCAGAGCACGGGTGCAACCGGGCACGGTGCACTACACGATGACGATTCCCAGGAAGACCGAGCACCACGAGCCGCCCTTCCCGGTTGCGATCTACGCACACGGCTTCGGTTTGGCCCGGGTCGAGAGCCTCGGCTTCGCCGGGATCATGGCCCGGTACGGCATCGCCAGCATCGGCATCGACGCCTGGAGCCACGGGATCTGGATCCCGCCCGAGGACGTGACCGCGATCATGGACCTCACCGAGCTGATGGGGTTTTTGCCCTTTGCCGAGACCTTCCTCGAGGGTCGGGCCCGCGACGTGGTGGGTGACGGCCGGACCCATGCCGGGGCCGACACCTTCAGCAGCTACGCCTTCCACACCCGCGACACGGTGCGGCAGACGGTGATCGACCATCTGCAGCTGATCCGCGTGCTCCGGCAGTTCGACGGCGAGCATGTCTGGGAACACGACGTGAACGGCGACGGCCGGCCCGACCTGGCCGGCGACTTCGACGGCGACGGCACGGTGGACGCGGGCGGGCCGAACCGGGAGTACTACCAGTGGGGCTCCTCGATGGGCGGGATCCACTCCGCGATCATCGGGGCGATGGAGCCGGCGATCGTGGCCACCGCGCCGGTGGCCGGCGGCGCGGGGATGACCAATCTCACCATCCGCTCACGCCAGGAGACGGTGCGCAACGACACGGTGGTGCGGGTGCTGGGGCCGCTGGTGTACGGCGAGCCCGTGCCGGATCGGCCCGGCACGATCCGCATCGCGTATCACGCATCGCTCTCGCGGATTCCCCGGGACATGACCATCGCCGAGGTCAGCGGCGTTCAGGCCGGCTGCCGCGTGCGGCTGGACAACCTCGATCTGGGGCGTGAGCAGGAGGTGACCCTGCGCGAGGACCTGCGCTTCACCCTGCACCTCAAGGCCGACTGGGACGATCGCTTCAGCGTGACCGTGATCGGCCGCGACGGGCAAACCCTGGCGCAGCTGAGCACCTGGCAGCAAGACGTCAACTACTGGCTCACCGCGGAGCCGACCTACCGCGCCGGGGAGCCGCTGCGCTCGCCGGCCGAGGGCTGGGGCCTGCACCGCGGCTCGCCGGACTACCGGCGGCTGATCGGGCTGGCCCAGGCGATCCTCGAGCCCGGCGACCCGATCAACTACGTCCCGCACTACTTCCTCGAGCCGCTGGACCTGCAGCCCGAGGGGCCGACGTCGGGCAACCTGCTGGTGGTGGCCACGGTGGGCGATCCGATGGACCCGGTGGACCTGCACGGGGCCAAGGCCCGCGCCGCCGGGATCATGGAGTACCTCGGGGACGACCCGGACTACGGCATGCCGGTCAACGACTGGCTGATCGAGCGCTGGGTCTACGAGGGCGTGTGCGGGCTGGACCGGTACCCGCCCAACGCGGACGGCGTGGAGGTGCTGTTCGATCCGGACTCGCTGGATCACCTCGGCGCGGCCGGCGGCAACGGCTTCTACGCACCGGATCCGGAGTCCCTGGGACTGCCGCCGCTGCGTCTCACCCGCGAGACTCCGGCCGGCGTATCGGGTCTCCGCTTCGGGCATATCCAGCCCTGCGGCAAGCACAGCTTCTTCATCACCGACCCGACGAACCGCTTCAACATCGACGAGTACCTCGCCAGCATGATCGGGTACTGGTTCGCCGCCGGCGGCCGGCAGATCCTCGATGATGGCTGTCACGAGGACAGCTCCTGTCCGTTGCCCTGAGAGTTATTGCCGTCTGTCCTAACACGCGGTAGTATGCCGGTAATCCAGAACGGTCAGCTGCTCTAGAGGGGGAAAACCATGTCGTTCGGATTTCACCGCCCTGCCCTGTTCACCGCCGTGGTACCGATCCTCTTGGCCGCGGCGCCCGCGCCCGCGCAGGAGGCGCCAGCGCCCGACACAGCCAGGATTCTGACCGGCGAGGAGATGTACAAGCACCTCGCCGGCCTGTCTCACGAGAAGGACGCCGGCGCCGCCCACCTCGACCGCATCCAGGCCGCGGCGCAGACGGCGGACTGGGGCACCGCGAAGACGATCGCCTTCGACGGCAACCTCAGGCGGTTCGACATCGCCGTGGCCGCGCAGAAGACACGGCCCTTCTACTTCCTGCGCGAGCTGGCCGGCGAGGTGTTCGTGCTGGCTCTGCCCGAGGACGCCGCCGCCCAGGACCCGCTGAGCGGCTCGCCCTACGCCGGGCTCGACGACAACGTGGGCAAGAAGATGATCTTCTCGGCGGTAAAGACCACCACCGTCGTGGAAGACATCCGGTACACCGTGGTCAAGCTGACCCAGAATCCGGAGCGGCTGCTGCTCGACCGGCTGTTCTTCATCGCGATCGTGATCCTGCTCTTCCTGACCATGGTCGGTATGGGCCTGACACTGACGGTCAAGGACTTCGCGATCGTGTTCAAGAAGCCACTCGGCATGCTCGTGGGTCCGATCTGCCAGTTCGGCCTGATGCCGTTGCTGGCGATGGCGCTGGGCCGGGCCTTTGGCTACTACGAGGCCTATCCCTTCATCTTCCTCGGCTTCATCCTCATCTCGTCGAGCCCCGGTGGAGTGACGTCGAACCTGATGACCTACTTCGGCAAGGGCGACGTTGCTCTGTCGGTCTCGCTCACGGCGCTGTGCACGATCCTGGCGCTGTTCTTCACGCCGCTGCTGCTCAAGCTCTACGGCTCCAATATCCCGGACTTCTCGATCCCGGTGATCGAGGTGTTCAAGACGATGCTGGTGCTGGTGATCGTGCCCCTGTTCGTGGGCATGCTGGTGCGCTGGAAGGCCGAGGGCTTTGCCAAGCGGGCGGAGAAGATCTTCGCCCTGATCGGCCTGTTCGCCTTGCTGTTCCTGATCGTGGTCGGCATCTGGTCCAACCTGGACAAGTTCGCAGACACGGACCGCTATGGCGTGAGGTACTACCTCTCGGTGTTCCTGCTCACCCTCGCCGGCATGGTCGTGAGCGCCTTCCTCGCCAAGCTGGTTCGCGTGAAGAATTACCAGATCCGCGCGATCTCGCTGGAGTGCGGCCTGCGCAACGCCTCGCTGGCGATGACCATCGCCCTGCTGCTGCAGGACCAGATGGGCGACTTCTACTCCTCGATGTTCTGGGCCTCCGGGATCTTCGGCCTGTGGATGTACGTGGCCGGCGCGCTGACGATCTACCTCTTCCCCAAGATCCTGCCGGTGAGCGCCGAGGAGCTGGAACAGCACAAGGCGCTGGGTACCAAGGGTGAGTCCGCGTCCTAGCCTCTATCTTGCGCTCCTGCCGAGGCTTGCCGGCTAGGCGTCGGCGTGTCGCCAGCCGCGGCGCAGAAACCGGTTGTGGCAGTCCCAGCAACGGTAGGCCCGTACACCGACGAGCTTCAGGATTCGCTCGGTGGGCCCGCGCGTGCGGGAGCGGTGGATCGAGGATCCGCCGCAGGAGGGGCAGGTCCGGAACGAGCGGGCCATCGCACGCGTGCTGCCGTGCTTGTCCACGATATCCACGGAACCCTCCGAGGTCAGTTCCACAGAAATCGGTGCAGCAGGTGCTGCAGCTGCTCGCGGTCGATCGGCTTGCAGAGGAAATCGATCACGCCGGCGTTGAAGGCCTCGCCGAGCATCCAGCTCTTGGCCTTGCCCGACATGATCACCACCCGCGTCTCCGGCCACTGCCGGTGCATCTGCTCGGCCAGTTCCAGGCCGTCCACGCCTGGCATCACCACGTCGACCAGGACCATGTCGTAGTCGTCTTGCTCGAGCAGTCGCGTGGCCGCGTCGCTGCCGTCGGCCGTGTCCACTGTGCAGCCGAGCTTGCGCAGCAGATTTCCCATCATCCTGCGGATCGGCTCCTCGTCATCCACCACCATCACCCGGGGCTTGGCGTCCTCGCGGTGGGACGGCATCTCGGTCCAGCCGTCCCGCTCGGGTATCGATCCTCCACTTGACACCTGGGTTCACCTCCAGACCGCAGTGCTCCGCCAAGAGCAAATAAGGCCGAGTCAAATGAGTAGCAAGATCCGCTCCACACCGTGCCGCGTCATCAAGCGTCCAAAAAAAATCAGTCATTCCGAGGCTGCCTGCACAGCGGACTCGCCGCGATTGCGGAAAATAGAAACCAGGGGAGGCTACATCCTGGCCAGGGCGGTCAGGTACTTACCACTGCCGGGCACACCTGTTCAGCGGGATGGCGCGCCCTGGCCGTACACCTTCTCCCAGGCACGCCAGAAGGGACAGAACTTGCCGTGCAGGGCCATCACCTTGCCGAGCAGCGTGTCCGGGTTCTTCCGCGCCCAGCGACACAACGGGCAGTGGTCGCAACGCTTGGCCATCAGCTCTGTCAGCACTCGCATGGATCCTCCTTGGGGCGTCCGACGCCAGGGACGCGATTCAGTCCACGAGCCGCGCCAGCAGCACGCACAGGTAATCCCCTTCCGGGAAGGCGAGCAGCCGCGGATGGTCCGCGGGCGCGCCCCAGCGCTCGAGCACCTGCACCACCCGACCCGCCTTGCGCGCTCCGCTGATCACGGTCTTCTCGAAGGCCTCGCGCCGCACGTGGCTCGAGCACGAGGCCGCCAGGTACAGCCCGCCCGGCTCGAGCCGGCCGAGCGCGGCGCCGTGCAGTGCACGGTACGCGTCGAGCGCGCCCTGCACCTTCTTCTCGCTCGGTGCAAAGCTCGGCGGATCAGCCACGATCAGCTCCCAGCGCTCGTCACGCCTCGCGGCAGCCTCGAGAAAGGGCTGCACCTTGGTCGCGTGAATGCGATGCGGCACCGCGGACAGCCCGTTGTCCGCGAACCCCTGCACGGCGAGCTCCAGCGCGGGCGCTGCGCTGTCCACCGTGTCCACGGACGCGGCCCCGCCGAGCCCGGCCGCGATGGAGAAGCCGCCGGTGTACCCGTACAGGTTGAGCACCCCGAGGCCGCGGGCGAATCCGCGCAGGCGCCGGCGGGACTCGCGGTGATCGAGGAACAACCCGGTCTTCTGGCCCTGCACCAGATCCGCACGGAGCCGCATACCGCACTCGAGCACCTCCACGGCCGAGGTCGGCCGCCGACCGCGCAGCACCTCGACCCGGCGCTCGCCCCGTCCGCCGCTGCGCTGCAGCAGGTGCGCCACGCCGAGATCATCGAGCACCGTCCCGAGCGCCTCCACGATCACGTCTTGCCATTTCTGCGCGGCCTGGCCGTCGAACTGCAGCACGGCGTGCTCGCCGTACACGTCGCAGACCACACCGGGCAGCCGGTCGCCCTCGCCGTGCACCAGGCGATAGGCGGTGGTCTCGGGCGGCACCACGCGCGCCCGCAGGCCCGCGGCGGATCGGATGCGCTCCACGAACAGCCCGGCGTCGACGGGCTCGTCGCGCGTGGTGAACACGCGCACGCCGATCGGCCCGGCCTCGGCCAGGCCGCGGACCAGCAAGCCTCCGCGATCGTCGAGCACGGTCACCACGGCGCCGGGCTCGGGCAGCTCCCCGGCCAGTGCATCGCGAAAGATCCAGGGGTGGCCCTGGCGCAGCACGCGCTCCAGCCGCTTGCGCAAGGTGACCGTGGCCGTCATTCGCAGCGCCTCCGCTTCCCCGGCGTACAGGTCGGCCGATAGCCCGCGACGTCACATCCGTCAAGTCCCTGCAAGATCGTCAGGGTCGGGAGGGCTCTCGTTTCGGGCGCGGCCCCAGCTTCTCGTCGAGCTGCTCGATGTAGCCCCGCAGCTCCTCCTCGATCGCAGGCTCGACCTCCACGGCCTCGAGCAGCGCGTCGCGCGCCTCCGACTCCTTGCCCAGCTCCCACAGCGAGAGCCCGATGTACGCACGTGATTGCCCGGTGTCCCACTCCTTCTCGATGCCGAGCCGAAGCTCGCGGATCGCCGCCTCGTACCGGCTCTTGTTGTAGAGCCAGATCCCGAAGCTGGCCCGATCCTGCCCGGTGTCGTGCGCCTCGAGGTAGCTCATCCAGGCCGCGGCCGCATCGTCCACGCGGCCGTGCTCGTCGTACAGCGTGAGCAGCAGCTCCAGCGTGCCCCAGTCGCGCTGCTTGTCCAAGCCGGCGAGCAGGGTCTGCTCGCGGGCACGATCCGCCTCCTCGCGGGCTCTGCGGTGCTTCTCCAGCACCCGCTCGGCCTCCTCCGTCTCGTCGCGATAGCGCAGCCAGTCGATCAGCTCCCCCGCGACCTTGCGGCCCGCCGGGTTGGACTGGAACTGACGCCGCAGGTTCTCGATCTTGTAGTCGGCCTCCTTACGCGCCAGCGCGTCGTGCACGTTCGAGTGGTCGAAGTGCATGAGGTTGACGAAGGGCGCGCCCGAGATGACCGCGATCAGCAGCAGCTCCATCACCACCACGGCGATCGAGCGATTGCGCCGCGCCCGCGCCGCCCACAGCTCGTCCTCGGCCGGCTCCTCGGCTCCGGCCCCGCCCGCCACCGCCGCGGACCGCGCAACCGAGATCGCCTTCACCACCGCCACCTTGCCGATCATGTCGCCCACGCTGCGGCGGTCGGTGCGGACGAACATCATGATCTGGCCGGCCAAGGCCAGGCCGAAGAAGATCCAGGCCAGGGCGAAGAACAGCAGCGCGGTTCCCGCGGTGAAGCTGATGCCCCCCACGCCGAACACGGCCCAGACCACGCCGAGCAGCACGAAGATCAGGTACGCCGTGGCCAGCACGCCGCGCCCCACCAGCTCGCGCGCCGCGAGCTCGATGATCCCGCCGCCGCGGTCCGGGTGCTCGTGGTGCACGATGCGCAGGCCGAGCAGGCCGAGGCCGAGGGTCGCGCGGAAGCCCCAGGCCGGCAGCACGTTCCAGGCCAGGGCCAGGCCGCAGATCGTCCACAGCGGCATCACCGTGCCGGTGCGGGAGAGATGAACCCAGAACAGGACCGCCACCAGGACGCCCACGCCCACCGCGTCGATCACGCCGGCCGCGGCGCGCGGCCCCAGCGGCGCCGGGTCGGGCCGCGCTGCGGGCTCGCCGTCCAGCTCTGGTTCGTCCATCGCGGTCGGCTCGCTAGCCGTAGAGTGCTGCGATTTCGTCGCCGTAGCGTTCCATCACCTTGCGGCGCTTGAGCTTGAGCGTGGGCGTGAGGATGCCGTTCTCGGTGGTGAAGGGCTCGGCGATGATCACCAGCTTCTTCGGGATCTCGTAGCGAGCGAACTCGCCGCACTTGGCCGCGATCTCGGAGAGCAGCAGCTCCTCGACCTTGGGCTCCTTGACCAGCTGCGCCGGATCCTCGGGCAGGCCCTGCTCCCTGGCCCATGGCACCAGCGCGACGAAATCCGGGATCACGATCGCCACGTTGTACTTGCGATTGGCGCCCTCGACCATCACGTTTTCGATGTACGCCGAGAGCTTGCTCGCCTCCTCCAGCCCGGCCGGGAAGACGTACTTGCCGTTCTCCAGCTTGTACTGCTCCTTGATCCGCCCGGTGATGTAGAGGAAGCCGTCCTCGTCGACCCAGCCGCGATCTCCGGAGCGCAGGCCGCCGTCCTCGGTCAGCACCTCGGCCGTGGCCTCGGGCAGGTTCTGGTAGCCCTGCATCACGTTGGGGCCGTACGCGACGATCTCGCCGTCCTGGCTGTCCTCTCCGGTCACCGACTTGTCGATCTTGATGTTCAAGCCCAACATCGGCCGGCCGACGCTGCCGCGGCGCTTGGCCACCGGCGTGTTGGCCGTGTGCGCCGGCGAAAGCTCGGTCATGCCCCAGGCCTCGTACAGCTCGATGCCGAGGTCCCCGAAGAAATCCGCGACCTCGATGTTGAGTGCCGCGGAGGAGCTGACCGACATCCGCAGGTGGCCGCCGAGCTTGTCGCGGATCTTGCTGTACACGATCTTGTCGGCGATGCCGAGCTTGATCGCGCCGAGCAGTCCGGCCGTGCCCTCGCGCTTGGCCTTGGAAGCCTTGCGGCCCATGTCGAAGAGGAACTTGGCCAGGCCGCCCTGCTGCTCCATCTTCTTGTGGATGCCGTCGTACACCTTGTTGAAGATCCGCGGCACGGCCACCAGGATCGTCGGCTTGACCAGGGTGATGTCGTTGACGATCGTGGCCGGCGATTCGGCGAAGCCGGTGCAGCCGCCCATCTTGACCAGCACGTGCAGCTCGGCGACCTGGCCGAAGCTGTGGGCCCAGGGCAGGAAGCTCAGCGTGCGGTCTCCGGGGCCGCCGGCGTCACCGATGGCGTGCCGGACAGCCGTCACGTTGGTTGCCAGGTTGCGGTGGGAGAGCAGCACGCCCTTGGGGTTGCCGGTGGTGCCCGAGGTGTAGATCAGGCCGGCGATGCTCTCCGGATCCGGGTGCAGCGCCTCCACCGGGCGCTCGCGCCCGATGCGTTCGAGATCGGCCATCGTGTCCGGGCCCTCGCCCTCGATCAGGATCAGCTTCTCCAGGCCCGCGATCTCGTCTGGAAAGCTCTCGATCTTCTCCAGCACCTGCCGATTGGATACGAACACGATCTTGGTGCCCGAGTCCTCGATGATGAACTTGAGGATCCGCGGCAGCTCGGCCTCGTACATCGGGATGAAGCGCGCGCCCAAGCCGTACGTGGCGTAGCAGGCGACGGCCCACTCGACGCGGTTGTTGGCGATGATCGCCACGCCGTCGCCCTGGCCCACGCCGATGCTGGCCAGGCCGCCGCGCAGGTCGTCCACACGGCGTCCGATCTCGCTGAAGGTGACCCAGTCGTAGTCGGTGCCTGCGCTGTTCTTGGTCCCGAACAGCGGATGGTCGGAGAAGGCCTTGACCCCCTCCTCGAAGATCTCGACGAGGTTGTACGGGCCCGGTACTTCTGCGACTTCGCTCATCGTCTCACTCCTTGCTTCACTGCAAGAGATAGTACACCAGCGCGCCGACCGCACCGATGACCAGCACCATGCCGAACCACAGGCCGCCCGCGGAGTTGCCGGCCTTGCTCTTGTACTTCGCGCTCTTGCCGATGGTGCGGTACTTGCCGCCGCCCGAGTTGCCCTTGGGCCCTTCCCGCCGGACCCGCGATGTAGCACCGTAGCTGGCCGAGCGCCGCCGCGACCGGGGCTGCGTGGGCCGCGGGTCGGGAACGGGCGGGGTCGGGGCCCTCCTCGACACGGGCGGCGGAAGTGGAGCCGACGCGCCGGCGCCGAGCAGCACCTCCTTGATCGCATCCTCGAACAGGCCCATCGCGGCCACGCGCTCGGTGACCCGTTCGAGGTACAGCGCCAGGCCTTCCTCGATCTGGGTCTTCACCGCGCCGTACACATCACCCTGCTCGCGTCCCCGACGGATCCGCTCCTCGTTGTACAGCGCGAGGTCCGCGGCGATTGCGCGCGCGAGCCGGGCCGCGTACTCGAGGTTGTCGATCGGCTCTCCCATGACGGCCGATGTCTACCGTTTCCACGTCCAGGACGCAACCGCGAACGATCCCCGCTGTTGGACCCGTGCGCGGATTGCGCTACAGTGGCGGGGCAAGGCGTGGAGGGCTGCATGCGACGAGGCTCATGGCGCCCGGCGTCAGCACCGGCACCGGCACTGGCGCTGGCACTGGTGCTGGCGCTGCTCGGCTGCGGCGATGGCGGGCAGTACTGCCCGGACGGCTGGACGCTGCGAGACGGCAGGTGCTATCAGGACGGCGACGCGGACACGGACACGGACACGGACGCGGACGCCGACACGGACGCGGACGCCGACACGGACGCGGACGCGGACACGGACGCGGACGCGGACACGGACACGGATTCCGACTCGGACACGGATTCCGACTCGGACTCGGATTCCGACTCGGATTCGGACGCCGACACCGACGCGGACACCGACACCGACTCGGACACCGACACCGGTCCCGAGCTGGTTGAGGTCTCGCACGAGCGCGAGTTCCGCGGCGCGTGGGTCGCCACCGTGTTCAACATCAACTTCCCCTCTGGCCAGGGCCTGTCTGCGGACGCGGCCCGGGCCGAGCTGGTCGATCTGCTGGAGGTGCTCCGCTCCGGCGGCCTCAACGCGATCGTGTTCCAGATCCGCCCCGAGGCTGATGCGCTGTACCAGAGCGAGCTCGAGCCCTGGAGCCGGTACCTCACCGGAACCCAGGGCAACGATCCCGGGTACGACCCGCTCGCGTACCTGGTCGAGCAGGCCCACGCCCGCGGAATCGAGGTGCATGCCTGGCTCAACCCGTACCGCGCCAAGGCCAGCAAGGGCAGCACCGCGGTGTCGCCGCACATCTCGGTGGTCGCCCCCGAGTACGCGTACGAGTACGGCAGCTACCTGTGGATGGATCCCGGCGCCCGGGTCGTGCAGGACCGCCTGATCGCGGTGATCGCCGACGTGGTCGAGCGCTACGACGTGGACGGGATCCACTTCGACGACTACTTCTACCCCTACCCCGACGGCGAGTTCCCGGACGGCGCCACGTACCAGGCGTACCTCGACTCCGGCGGCGCGCTCTCGCGCGACGACTGGCGGCGGGACAATGTCAACCGGATGGTGGCCGAGGTGTCCGAGACGGTCGCGAGCACGCGGGCCGACGTTCGCTTCGGCATCAGCCCCTTTGGCATCTATCGCCCCGGCATCCCGCCGGGCATCACCGGGCTGGACCAGTACGCCGCGATCTTCTCGGATCCGGTGAAATGGATGGAGGACGGCTTCATCGACTACCTGGCGCCGCAGCTCTACTGGCCGACCACGCAGACCGCGCAGGCTTTTGGCGCGCTGATCGAGTGGTGGGCCGGCCAGCCCTGCGACTGCCAGATCTTTGCCGGCCACTATCTCTCGCAGCTCGGCTCGAGCGGCGCCTGGACCGTGGCCGAGATCCGCGACCAGATCACGCTCACACGCGACCAGCGCCCGCAGGCGATGGGCAGCATCTTCTACAACATCGATCCGCTGCAGACGAACCGGAGCGGCATCGCCGACGTGCTGCACGACGAGTTCTATGCTCTGCCCGCGCTCACGCCCGTGCTGCCCGCGCCGCTGCACGCCACCGTGCCGCCGCCCGGAATCGACGTGACCGGGACCACGGTGTCCCTGGACTACTCGGGCGAGCCGCGACTGCGGGCGTACGTGGTGTACCGCAGCAACCGCGGCCTGCTCGCCGTCGACCGCATCCTGCCCGCGAGCACGCCGAGCGTGGAGCTGACCAGCGGGCGCTGGGCCATCAGCGCGGCGGACCGCTCGGGCGTGGAGAGCCGGGGCGTGGTGGTGGAGATCCCGTGACCGCGTAGCGCGCTTCCCGATCGGGAAGAGGGCTTCGCGCCAGGGCGCGGCTCGCGGCCGCGGCAGAGTACCCACCCCGCCGAAAATCTTGACATGACCGGCCCGGGTGGGCTTCACTGACCTGGCACGGGGATTGCGACGTGGTTGAGGGAAGCTGACCGCAACAGGTCCAGGCACGGCAGCACCGGGGAGGTGCCGTGATCGAGCGGATGCCAGACAGCCTGACCCACGAGCCCGAGGTGGAGCACGTCTTCTCCCTCGTGGCGCTGCAGTTCGTCCAGTTCTGCCTGAGCCTGCTCGCCGTGCTGCTCGGTCTGTTCTTCTTCGTGCTCGGTCCGCTGGAGCACGGCCAGATTGTGGGCCTGGTGATCTGGGCCAGCCTGGTGCCGCTGACCCTGCTGATGCAGCGGCTCAAGCTCGGCTGCCAGGGCGAGGCGCCCTTCCCGCGCTGACCAGCCCGATCCCGGCCCCGAGCTCGAGAATCGACATCCGGCAGGAGCGCTACCACCTTGCCTCCACGCCAACCTGCGACAGAACGTACGTCGAGCCGCCGCAGCCTCATACCGACCGGCTCGCCAATCGGCCCGTGCTTTCAATACCTCCGCGCCAACCGCAGCGTCCGGTGGTCCGCGCTCACCTCGAACGGCTCCGACAGCGCCTGCCGGAACGGGCTCTCCGGCGCGACCACGTCGTTGATCGTCTCCACCACCACGCCGCGCATCGGCTGGAAGTCGCGGCCCAGCAGCACTCGCAGGAAGCCGAGGTACTCCTGAAGCCGCGGGTGATCCGGCTCCACCCGGATCTCCAGCCGCTTCCCCCGCGCCTCCGAGATCACCACCACCCGACGGCCGTGATACACCAGATGCGTCCCCCCGACCCGCCGCGGCGTGTCCAGGCCCGATAGCCCCAGGCCGCAGACCGAGGCCGGATCGGCCGCGTTGATCCAGAACACCCGCTCCTCGGGCAGGTCCTCGCGCAGCCGCCGCAGCACTGCCGGCGCGACGAACTGCACGCCCGGGATCCCCTGCACGAAGCTGCCGCCGACCACCTCGCCGCCGAGCTCCATCAATCGCAGCGTGCGGAACAGATCACGCCAGCGCAGCCCGGGCAACTCGCGCGCCAGCAGTTCGCGGAACAGCAGCCCGTACCGATCGAGCAGCACGCGCGCGCGGTCCTTGTTCAGCTCCTCGCGTTCCAGCGCATCGCCCGGCGACTCAACGGCGGGCAGCTGGAACCAGGCCCCCGGAAACGGCCGCGCGCGCTTCCAGCGATCGTAGCGCACGCGACGCAGCCCGCTGTCTCCCGATACAGAGGACGGCGTCGCGATCCGGAAGCCGGCGATCACGCCCTGCCTGACCGCGGCAAAGGAATCATTGGAGGCCTGGCCGCTCCAGGCCAACGCCCACAGCCGCTCCGCGATCTCGGCGGTCGGCCGCCCGGTGCGGGCCGCCAGGTCGGCCAGCGTGTACCGCCCGGGCGCCTCCGGGAACAACGCCTCCGCTGCACCTTCGGCATCATCATCGTGCTCGTCGCTGTCCGCGGCGCTGGCAAACAGGTCGCGCTCGGGCGCCAGCGCAAAGCCGAGCTTGCCCTCGCCGCAGCCGAACCACTGCAGATCGCTGTCCGCGAGCAGGCTGTCGAGCCAGGCCGTGCGGTACCCCTCGAGCCGGGCCGGCAGCAGGTCGGTCTCCCACAGCTCGGCCCGCGCCGGGTACCCGAACAGCCGCTCCAGCGTTTCCCGCAGCGCATCGCCGCCGGCCGGGCGACCCGCGCCCACGTCCTGCAACGCGGCCAGCACCAGGGGCAGCGCATCGAGCGGCAGGGCCTCGAACTCGGGCCGGGCCTCGGCCCGGGCCATGCGCAGCAGCCTTCCCAGGTTGTCGACATCGCAGACCTCGGGTTCGGCGGCTCCGGCGGTCAGCTCGTCGATCACCACGCGCTCGTCGTCGACCAGGGCCTGCAGCGCGGCCTCGGCACGGCCGGGCTCGATTCCCAGCTCGCCCGCCAGCACCGAGACCGGCAACGGCGCCTCGAAGCGGACCCGCTCGCCGAGCAGCGCGGTCAGCGTGCTGGCCGCGCCGGTGCCCGGCATGGGCGCGGCGGCCAGCGCGGCTACGGCCGCCTGCGCCGCATCCGCGGCCGGAGCGCCATCGAGCGCGGCAGAGAGCAGCGCCTCACCGAGCTCGAGCGCCTCCCGCACGCGGGCCACGGCCTCCACGTGGCAGACCAGCGGCGCGCCGCCTTCCCTCGCGCCCAGCGCCACCACCCGGTGGGCGACATCGCCGAGCAGCGCCTCCTGCGGCTGCCCGTGATCCCGCACCACGGCATCGAGTAGCTCCGGCCACTGTGCGGCCGGGAGCACCACACGCTCCTTGACCCATTCGATCAGCTCCTCCGCGTCGCGCGGCGCGTACCCGGGGTGCGTGCGCTGGAGCTTGCGCCGCAGCGTCTCCGCGATCTCGGGCGACACGCGCGGCCTGAGCTGCGGCGAGAGCACCACGTCGCGGATCAGGTCCGAACGCAGGCGGGACGGCCCGCGGGTCTCGGGCGTGTCATCCTCGTACATCAGCTCGTTGGTTCGGCGCCATGTCACCTCGCTGGCAAAGGGCGAGGGCCGCGAGGTGCTCACCGCGCTGACCGCGATCTCGCCCGTCTGCAGCTCGGCCAGCCGCGCGCGCAGGGGCTCGAGCTCCATCGCGTCCTGCAGGCAGGTGCGCCAGGCCTCGAGCAGCACCGGGAAGTCGTCGAACCGCGCGACCGCCTGCAGCAGGTCCTTGGCCCGCTGCCTGGATAGCCACAGCGGCGTGCGGCGGTCGAAGCCCCTGCGCGGCAGCAACAGGGCCCGGCCCGCGCTCTCGCGGAAGGCCGCGCCGAAGAAGCCGGTGCTCTCCAGGCGGCCGCGGATCAGGGCCTCGATCTCGTCCGGGCCGACGAGCTCGAGCAGATCGTCGGCGCGCCCGCCCTCGGGCAGCTCGAGGATCACGCAGTCGTTGTCGTGAGCCGCGCGCGGCGCCACGCCGTAGCGCGCCTCGAAGGCCGCGGCCAGGGCCAGGCTGAACGGTCGGTTGACCCGCCCGCCCCACATCGTGTGGATCAGCACCAGCGGATGCCCGCCCTCCCGTCCCTGCGGATCCGTGACCCGCTCCAGCACCAGGTGACGGCGATGCGGCAGGGAGGTACCCGTGGCCTGCCTCTGCGAGGCGAGGAACTCGACCAGCCGCTCGGCCGCGGCCCGGTCGAGACAGCGCTCGGCCCGCAGCTCGTCGAGCAGGTCCTCGTCCGCAAGCCGGCCGTCGACGGCCTCGAGGAACTCGCCCGTGCGCTCGGCCAGCCAGGCGCTGCCCTGCCGCTGGTCGGCGCGCCAGAAAGGGGCCATGGCCTCGGCGGCGCGACCGGGGACGACCAGCACGTCGTTGTGCGTGATGCTGCGGATCTTCCACGCCTGCACGCCGAGGAGGAAGGTCTCGCCGGACGTGCGCTCCCACACGAACTCCTCGTCGAGGGTGCCGATCTTGGCGTGGCTGTCGGCGTGGCGCAGATTGTACATCCCGCGATCCGGGATGGTGCCGCCCGCCGCGTACAGCAGCCGCGCGGTACCCGGCCGCGCCCGCACCGTGCCGTCCACGCGGTCGAGGATCAGGCGCGGACGCAGCGACGGCACACGGGCGCCGCTGAACTTGCCGGCCAGCATCTCGAGCACCAGGTCGAACTGCTCGCGCGCCAGCTCGTGGTACGCCGCGCTGGTCCGCAGCTCGTCGAACAGCTCGTCGATCGGCCAGGTCTCGTTCGCGGTCATCGAGAGGATCACCTGGGCCAGCACGTCGAGGGGGGCGGTCGGCGGCGCCAGCGGCTCCACCTCGCCGTCGAGCATGCCGCGCACCACCACGGCCGCGTCGAGCAGGTCGCGCGGGTGGGTCACGAACAGGCGGCCGCGGCTGGTCTGGCCCACCCGGTGCCCGGCGCGGCCCACGCGCTGCACCGCGCTGGACACGGACGGCGGGGTCTGCACCAGCACCACCTCGTCGATCGCGCCGATGTCGATGCCCAGCTCGAGCGAGTTGGTGGCCACGATGCCGTCGAGGTCGCCGGCCTTGAGCCGGGCCTCGACCACCTCGCGGATCTCGCGTGAGAGCGAGCCGTGGTGCGAGTACACCCGGGCGTCCTGGTTCTCGCGGTTGACCAGTCGGGCCACCTTCTCCACCTTGCGCCGGCTGTTGGCGAAGACCAGGGTGGCGCGGTTGCTGTGCACGCGGTCCGCGACCCGGTCGGCCAGCGCCTCCCAGAAGCTCTGCTCCTCGTCGCGCGGCTGCTCGGCCTTGCCCGTGGTGTACTGCACCGCGATCTCGTACGCCTTCTTGCCGCCCGCATCGATCACGGACACCGGCCGCTGCGTGTACGCCGCGCTCCCTGCCCGGCCCTTGCGCGAATACCCGCCAACCCAGGCTGCGATGCGTTCCAAGGGGCGCACCGTGGCGGACAGGGCGATGCGCTGGAACCCGCCCGAGAGCCTGGCCGCGCGCTCCACCGCGGTGAGCAGGTGCGTGCCGCGCTTGGTGCCGGCCACGGCGTGCACCTCGTCGAGGATCAGGGTGGTCAGACCATCCAGCAGGCCCTGGCCCGAGCGCGAGGTGAGCAGGATGTTCAGGCTCTCGGGCGTGGTGATCAGGATCTCGGGCGGACGCCGCAGCATCCGCCGCCGCTCGTCCTGTGGCGTGTCGCCCGAACGCGTGGCCGAGCGGATCGCGGGCCAGGCCTCGCCGGCCTCGCGGAACACCGCGCCCAGCTCATGCAGCGGCTCGGTGAGATTGCGCTGGATGTCGTTGTTCAGGGCGCGCAGCGGCGAGACGTACAGCACCCGCACCCGGCCCGGCTCCCACTCGCCGCGGGCCAGCCGATCGACGGCCCAGAGGAAGGCGGCCAGGGTCTTGCCGCTGCCCGTGGGGGCCGTGACCAATACGTGCTCGCCCGCGGCAATGGCAGGCCAGGCCTGCGCCTGCACCTCGGTGGGCGTGCCCACGCGCTCGCCGAACCACTGCTGGATCAGCGGGTGGAACACCTGCAGTGGTGTCTCGTTCGCCATGGCCCGGGCAGGATAGACGGAGGGTCTGACACGATCAAGCGCGAGGGCTCAGCGGGAGAAGAACTCCCAGAGATATACTGCCGCATCCACGTCCGGCGTCGGCGAGCAGGGGCACTCGGTCTGGTCCGGGTCGCAGCGGCTGGGCAGCACCCCGCCCGGCCAGGAGTGGCCGCCCAGGTTCTCCCTGCCCGCTGACGGCTCCAGGCGGCACAGCCGCACCTGGCGATCGTCGCGGCAGCCGGTCCAGGCCTCGCACACCACGTCCCCGAGCCGCTCGACCTCGGCCGGCCCGTCCGTGCAGCCGTTGGCCATGCCCGCGGCGAAGAACCGCTCCGGATCCACGGGAAAGCGCTGCTCGATCTCGTCCAGCACGCGGGCGATGTACCCCACGTCGTCGGCCTTGCGGCTGTACGCGGGTCCGCCGCAGTCGAGGCCGATGATCCCGTCGCAGTTGCCCGCGTTCCAGTGGTGCTTGCCGAGCAGGTTGCTCGTGCCCTCGGGGAACACTGCAATGAACCCGAAGCGCTCCGAGGTCTCGTTGATGCGGTACTTCTCGGGCAAGTTGTCCGCGCTGCCGCCGCCGCTCGAGCCGGACTCGGAGCAGGCCGCTGCGCCAACGAGCGCCAGGCACAGCGCGGGCAGCAACCTGTTGACACAGCCTCTCACCGAGCCTCCTAGGGATGGCCGCGCAGGAACTCGAGCATCAGCGGCTCCCGGTCGTTATTACTCCCATCGTCGATCCCGTCGGGCCAGTAGATATGGTTTTCCACGGCGCGGGCGATCGTGCAGTCCGGATCACAAGCATCCGCGGGCAGGGCCTCGTCATCGACCAGATCCCAGGTCACATGGGGATCGCCGATCACCTCGCGCAGGGTGGCGATCCAGGTCTCGGCCACGTTGCCCGGCGAGACCGGGATCTCCGCGGCCAGCCACTGATCGGCCAGGGCCTGGCTGCAGACCACGCCGTCGCACGACCGCGAGGTCAGCCAGAAGGGCACGGCCGAGGTGGGGTACGGATCCTGCTTGCAGGACGGCACCTGGTCGTGGCGCGTGTTCTCGAAGGGATCGCCCCCGCTGTAGTTGGCCACCGCGGTGACATGGTTGCCGCCGGGCGTGGGCGTGGCGTGGCGGGCGATGGCGTACGTCGCGGCGAAACGGGCGCCGTTGGACCAGCCCATGATGTAGATCCGCGCCGGATCGACCACGCCTTCGTCCACCAGCGTGTCCACGAGATGGTCGTAGAACCGCAAGTCCGGATTGGTACTGTTTGTGCCCAGCGAGCGGTGGAAGGTGTCGTGCTTGGCGCCGTCCTGCGGATCCTTGGTCGGCCAGTGCAGGTTGCGGCTTTGGGGCGCTACGAGCACGAACCCGGGGCGCTGCGGATCGCCCGAGAGATCTTGATCGATGGCCTTGGTCCGCAGCGAGGTCGCGGCGTACACGGTCCGCGCGCTGCCGCCCGATCCGTGGACGTAGAGCAGCAGGGGCCGCGGCGAGGAGGCGTCGGCGCCGTCGGGCCGGAACTCGCAGGAATACCGGGTCACCCCGTGTGGATCGCCCGGGTCGACCCAGGACTTGGGCGGGCCGTCCCAGTAGTACGCGTGGCCCTTGTCCTGGGCCCAGGAGGGCGTGCTGCAGATCGGACGGAAGCCGGGCTCCGCGATCTGCTCGAGCCCCAGCTCCACGTAGCTCGGCAGCAGCTCGGTGCAGGGATTCGCCTCCGAGCAGACTGGCACCGGCGTGACGAAGCCGATCGCAGGATCGCAGAGCGGGAACTCGGTGTCCGTGTCCGTGTCCGTGTCGAAGTCCGTGTCGGAGTCCGTGTCGGAATCGGAGTCCGTGTCAGCGTCGGAGTCCGTGTCAGCGTCGGAGTCCATGTCCGTGTCGGAGTCCGTGTCCGTGTCGGAGTCCGTGTCAGCGTCGGAGTCCGTGTCGGAATCGGAGTCCGTGTCGATATCGCTGTCGCTGTCGCCTTCACCGCTGCTGCTGCCGCAGCCGCCTGCCGGCAGCAACCCCAGGACCAGCACCAGGGCCGCGCTCCTGTACCGAACCCTCATCCGAGCCTCCCGGCCAGCGCCCCGAGTGTACACCACAACCCAGGAATTGACCCAGAACTTGCGCTGCCCCACGGAGATATCACCTGGCACCAACCATCCCCCTGGCCGACGCGCACGATGGCATGCCCTTTGCGAAAAACCCGCTCGGATGAGAGACTGACCCATGATGCCGGAAGCCGAGGGAAAGCAGAGCACGAGCATGATGCCAAGACCGCTCAAACTCGTCCCCGCGGCCCTGTGCCTGACCCTGGTCGCCGGGGCTGGCCCGTGGGCCGGTTGCGGCGACGGGTCCGGTGTCGCGGGTGCGGACTCGGACTCTGACACCGACGCGGACACGGACACGGACACCGACACCACCGACTATCCGGACGGCACCGAGACGCCGACCCGGCTGTGCGAGATCGAGTACGTGATCATCACACCGCAGAGCATGGCCGAGGCCTTCCAGCCGCTCGCCGAATGGAAGACGCGCAAGGGCGTGCCCACGGTGCTCAAGACCACGGAGAAGATCTACGAGCAGTACAGCGGCGTGGACCAGGCCGAGCAGGTGCGCGAGTTCCTCAAGGAGCTCGCGGCCGTCCAGCCCAAGCTCCAGTGGGTCCTGCTCGGCGGAGACACGCCGCACGTGCCGCACCGCGAGTTCTGGAGCGAAGCCGACGTGTTCGGCTACTACCACACCTCGGGCGTGCTGGCCTCGGACCTGTACTTCGCCGACCTCGACGGCACCTGGGACGGTGACGGCGACGGCACCTGGGGCGAGCCCGAGGACGGGCTGGACCTGATCCCGGAGCTGTACGTGGGCCGCGCGCCCGTGGACGATGCGGACGAGGCGGCCGGCTTCGTGGCCAAGGTGCTGGCGTACGAGCAGGCGCCGCCCGAGGACTTCGTCAACACCGCGCTCTTCGTTTCCGAGCCCACGGGGTACGGCATTCCCGCGGCCATGGGCATCGATCCGATGGCCAGCGAGATCTTTCCAGAGCGCTTCGAGATCCGAAAGCTGTACGACGAGTGGGAAGGATACGCCAACGCCGAGGAGAACACGTACGACGCGCAGCTCGAGGCCTTCGATACCGGCTTCAACCTGTACGCCCACTTCGGGCACGGCGGCGGGTCGGACGTGAGCTACCTCGACATGAGCGACATCCACGCCCTGGACAACGGCCCGCGCAACGGCGTGTTCGTGACCACGGCCTGCTTCTCGGGCGCCTTCCACACCGAGGAGCAGTCCGGCGGCGAGGGCTTCGTGGCCAACCCGGACGGTGGAGGCATCGCGTACATCGGCAACACCGAGATCGGGCTCGGCTTCCCCTCGGGCATGGACTACATCCTCCAGTTCTACAAGGAGCTGTTCAGCCACCGCTATCCCGTGGTGCGGCTGGGCGAGCTTTTCTCGCGGGCGCGGGTCGACTTCACCACGGACAGGGACCGCCACGAGGCGCAGGGCCCGGACCGCTGGTGCACCCTGGAGCTGGTGCTCTTCGGCGAGCCCGAGATGCAGATCTGGCGCGACGAGCCGGCCCGGCTCGAGGTCGAGCATCCGCAGCGGCTGGTGCCGGGCAAGAACCGCCTGATCGTCACGGTCCGGCGCAACGGGCGCGCGCTGGAGGGTGCGTCGGTCACGCTGTCGCATCCCGAGGTCATGCTGCACACCGTGATCACCGATGCGCAGGGCCGGGCCGAGCTGCGGGTGGCGCCGACCGAGGTGGGCGAGGCGTGGCTCGGGGTGACCGGGTTCCAGGTGGTGCCGTACGTTGTGCCGCTGGTGATCGAGGAGATCTGAGCGTCACCGGGGTCTGAAGTCCCAGGCGGCGCTCAGCACCCCGGACACCCGAGCTCGCAGGCCCGGCAGTACTTCACCAGCGCCACGGCCGGGGCATCCGCATCCCGGCGCTTTGCGATCCGGGCATTGTCCTCGTCCTCGGCCATCTGGATCGCGCAGGCCGATGCCCGTCATGTCCGCCTATCGCCCCGGGGTCATGGCCGGCTTCATCTGGAAGTCCGGGAAGAAGGCCAGCAGGTTGAAGGGCCTGGCCTGCTTCCTGCGGCCCTCGCCGTCGTCGACCAGGCAGGCGCCGGACTTGGGGATCTCGGGGAAGCGGCAGGACTTCATCGCGCCCGGCGACGACCGAGAATCGCCAGGGCCAGCAGCAGCGCCCACGCCGCCGTGTCGGTCCCGCGCGGGGCGCCGCGCCCGCTGCTGCACCCACACCCGCTGTCGCCCGCTGACGGCGCCAGCGGCTCGGCCTCGGGATCCGGGTACTTCTCCGGGAACTGCAGAAACAGGATCTTCGCTGCCACGGCCTCGCGCACCTCGAACAGCACCTGCTCGTCCAGGGTCCAGGGCTGGTCGTCGGCACAGTAGTACTGCTCCTGCTCGCAGTCCTCGAGAAGCGCGCAGTCGCCGAAGCGGGCGTACGCCCGCGCCACCTGCTGCCGCACGTACTCCCCGGCACCGAGCCGCTCGCCCAGCCGGAAGATCTCCCAGTCCTCCAACCCGTCGCGGATCTGCTTCAGCCGATAGCTGACGATCGGCCCGTCCAGGTGCAGCCAGTCGGGCACCTCCGCGCTGGTACGCCGGCCGTCGCTGTCGCCGGGGTAGATCAGGATGCCGTTGCCGTTGCGCGCGTTGGACTCGTTCTCGAAGTCGCCGAACACGCGGTACGGATCGTACTCGTGCCAGTAGTTGACGCACCAGTAGAGCAGGCCCGAGGCGTGCTCGTAGAAGGCGCCCCAGTTGACCATCCGCGGCTCGTACCCGATCGCGGTGTCGATGTCGTACCCGGCGTACGGCGGGATCTCGATCCGGCAGGTGTAGAACCACAGCTCCTCGCCCAGGGCGAACCGCTCGGCGAACAGCTCGCGGCCGGCGTACGGGCTCCAGAAGTTGCCCCAGTCCTCGTACATCGTGGTGTCCGGGCACCAGATGCCGATCCGCCCCTCGATCCGCTCGTCAAAGGGGCTGGTCACCAGCGCCTTGCCGCGCCACAGCTCGCTGATCTCGACCAGCCGGTCCACGTCCTCGGCGATCGCGGGGTAGCTCGTGAGCGGCTCGTTGCCCCAGGGCTCGTCCGTGGAGTACACGTACGCCCGCTCCCACCAGCCCCGCTGTTCCAGATGCTCGGCCAAGGCCTGCGCCGCCTGGCGGTACTGCTTGTCGGTCATCTCGTCGAGCCCCTTGCCCGGCCGGAAGCGGTGCACGTCGAAGCGGGTGACCTTGATCCCGTCGCCGAACTTGGTGCCGTCGAGCCAGGGACCGACCGCGGCGTCGTACTCGGTCCAGTCCACGGGCAGGAGGTTGTCGTCGGCGTCGAACGGCCAGTCGATCGGGCCGTTGATGTACGTCGGATCGAGGCGGTGCTCGTGCAGGGCCTCGTTGTAGCGGTGCCGGATCAGCTCCAGCTTGCCGTTGGGCGCGTCCTCGGTTCCGCCGTGGTACGCGCTCACGCCGCGGCCGCTCTCGAGCAGCTTGAAGGCCGTGGCCACGGTGCGCGCCTGGGGCACGTCGAGCTCCCACACCTCGAGCGACACCGCAAGCTCGGCCAGCAGGCCGGCGGCTGCAGTCACGGTCGCGCTGCCCGTGTACGTGCCGGGTGCGGTGCCTGGCGGCACGTACAAGTCCACGAACACGGTGCCGGTCTCGCCCGGTGCGAGGTCGAAGGGCGCACCGCAGGGCACGTCACCCGCGGCGTACGGGTCGCGCAGCGGGATCAGCGGGTCCGGGTACTGCCCGGTCTCGCGCTCGTGCAGGGTCACGCCGGACGGCGAGGCCTGCACCACGTCGAGGTACAGCTCGCGGTACAGCCGCGCCGACGAGGCGGGTACGCAGGCCGCGCCGTCGCAGAGGTCCGAGAGCGCCACGTCCACGCCCGCGAGCCCGGCGGCGTCGCGGATCACGATCTGGAACGCCTCCCACTCGTTGCGCGCAGCCTGCAGGCTGGCCTCGGCGGTCGCGGGCGTGGACGTGCCCGGCAGGACCTTGCGCGTGGCCGGAGCCACGCCGATCTCGGCGGCGAGGGCAAGCCCGGGCAACCACGCAGGCGCCAGGGCCAGCCAGGCCAGGGCTCGCATCCCACGGTTCACGACTCCCCCTCGCTCGCGTCCACTCTTCCCAAAGCCCGTCCACATACCGGCAGGTTAGGCGTCCCCGCAGGCAAGATCAAGGGCCGAGCCGTCTGCATACGGCGATTCGCGTACTGGAATGAGTGCGTGATGTTTCCTACAATCAGGCCCAACACCGGAGTCGCGAGCGGCCCTTAGCTAAGCAGGAGGCACCGAGTTGACGCGGCCCAGGATCCGCATCGTCGCAACCGAGGTTCCGCCAGGGGCTGGCGAGCGCAGCGACGACGAGCTGATGGTGCTGGTACGCGCGGACCAGCGGCAGAGCTTCCGCGAGCTGGTGGCACGCCACGAGCTGACGGTCTTCGGCTTTGCCGCGCGGTATCTCGGCGATCGGGTCCTGGCCGAGGACGCGTGCCAGGTCACCTTTGTCCGGCTGTGGCAGCAGCGCGGGCAGTATGATCCGCGCGGCCGCTTCCGGGCCTTCCTGCTCACGCTCTGCCTCAACACCTGCCGTGAGCTGAGCCACGGCCGTCGGCGGCGCAGGGCCGCGCTCGAGCGGCTGGCCCGACAGAGCACCGAGCAGCCGGACTCGAGCAACGAGGCGTTGCTGCTGCAGCGGGAGCGTGAAAGCGTCGTGGAGCGGGTGATCGCTCGCCTGCCGCGCCGGGCCCGCGAGGCCGTGCTGCTTCGTTTCTGCGGCGAGGCGAGCTACGCCGAGATGTCCCGGATCCTGGGCAGCTCCGAGGTCGCGCTGCGCTCGCGAGTGCACGACGCACTGAAGCGTCTCCGCCATCTGCTGCGGGAGGCGCCGTGAACTGCCCGGGAACCGAGGCGCTGCTCCGTCTGCTCGACGGCGCCCAGACCGAGGAGCGGGCTGCCGAGATCCGCTCGCACGCCAGTGCCTGCTCGATTTGCCGGGCCCGCCTCGAGGAGCTGGAGGGGCTGGTCGAGAGGGTCGGCGCCCGGCACGAGAGCTATCGCAACTCCGGCCGGCTCGCCGCGATCGAGCATCGCATCGAGGATGCAGGAGAGTCTCGCCCGGCCGGCGCCAGGGCTCGACGGACATTGGCCCTCGGTGCGGCCGCGGTCCTCGCCATGGCCGGATTCCTGGCGCTGGTCCTCGCCCCGGGGTCGGACAACGGCCCGGACGAGGAGGGCTTCCAGGCGCGCGCCGCGCCCGGGGACGCACCGCGCTGGGTCGGAATCCGCATGTTTCACCTCCGTGAGGGCCGGCCGCAACGGGTCGAGCGGGTGATCCGCGCAGACGACCGGGTGCTGTTCTCGTATACAAACCTGGACCCAGCCCCGTACCGCTGGCTGTCGATCGCGGCGCGCGACGCGGCGGGCCGGATCCACTGGATCCACCCACCCGCCGCCGAGGATCCCCGTGCGCCGGCGAGCGTGGCCGTGAAGTCCGGGGTGGCGCGAGAAGAGCTGCCAGAGACGATCCGCCTTCCACTGGCGCCCGGGCCGCTGCTCGTGGCCGGGCTGTTCTCGGAACGTCCGCTGGCGCGTCGCGACGTGGAGTCGTGGTTGCGCGACTCGGCGAAGGGAGAGGCCGTGTCCGCGCCGCAGGACGCGGTGGTGCAGATCCTCTCGCTCACGGTGCGTCAGCCGGTCACGGAGGAGTAGCGATGCGCCAATCGTTCCATTGCTCCCTGCTGGTGCTGCTGCTGGCCGCGTTGCCAGCGCTCGCCGCGGACCCGGACGCCGCCGTGGCCGTTGTGGTGGGCCACAACGCGAGCCCGGATCTGGACCGACCGGCCCTTCGCTACGCCGACGACGACGCCGTGCAGTACGCGGAGCTGTTCGACGAGCTGGGGTGCCACACGCACCTGCTGACCGAGCTCGACGAGGGCTCGCAGAAGCTGCACCCCGCCCTGGCACCGGACGGACCGCCGTCGAGGGCCGCGATCCGTGAGGCACTGGCCGCGGTCAACCGTACCGCCGAGCAGCGGCGAGCCCAGGGCGGCAGGACCACGCTGTACTTCGTGTACACGGGCCACGGGGACGTACGCCACGGGGAGGGCTTCATCACGCTGAAGGACGGCCCGCTCTCGCGCGACGATTTCTACCGGGAGGTCCTCGAGGCGTCCGCGGCAGATTCCAACCACGTGATCATCGACGCATGCAAGTCGTACTACCTCGTATTCGATCGCGGCGAGGGTTCGCGAGAGCCGTACCGCGAGCCCTTCGACAGCAGGTCGGAGCTGCTTCGATTCCCCGACACGGGGTTTCTGCTCTCCACGTCGTCGGCCCAGAACAGCCACGAGTGGGAGGGCTTCCAGGCCGGCGTTTTCAGCCACGAGGTGCGGTCGGGACTGCGCGGCGGGGCCGACATCGACGGGAACGGCACGATCACGTACCGTGAGCTGGCCGCCTTCGTGTACGCGGCCAACCAGGGGATCAAGAACGAGCGCTACCGACCCCGGTTCCTGGCGGTGCCGCCGGTGGGCGACGACTCGCTGACCCGCACGGCTCCGGACAGGCAGCGCAGCGTGGCCCTGGACCGCGGCCAGCCGCACCACCTCTTCGTCGAGGACCGGGACGGTAACAGACTGGCCGACGTGCGCCTCGGCGCCGCCGAGGTTCGCCTGTTCCTGCCGCATTGTCTGCTCTACGTGCGCGACCTGGACGACGACCTGGAGTACCGCCTGGACGAGGATGCGGCTCCACGCTTGAGCGAGATCGAACCCTCGCCGCCGCGCAGCGCGATCCGCGGCGCAGCCGACGAGGCGCTACGGCAGCTGTTTCGCCATCCGCTCGACCGCACGGCGTACGATTCGGTGCAGCGCTCCGCGCATTTCCTCGACCGCTCGCAGATCGTGCTGGCGCCGTCGATCGAGGCCGAGTCCAAGCCGCGGCTGCCCGCGCTGGTCTGGACCGGAATCGGTGTTTCGGCCGGTCTGGCGATCTTGGGTGGTGGTCTGCGCCTCGGCGCGAACCACAGCTTCGGCGAGTACAAGCGAGCACCCGCGGACGAGCAGCCCGACCTGCGCACCCGGGTCGAGGCGCTCGATTACAGCGCGTACGCCTCGTGGGGTCTGGCCGGCGCGGTCGCGGTCACCACGCTGATCCTGTATTTTGTCTTGCCGCCCGACGACGAGAAGGAGTGAGCCGATGAAACGCTACCTCTGCGGCATTGCGCTGGTCCTGGTTCTGCTCCCGGGCTGCGAGCGCTGCTTCGAGGAGTACGAGCGCGATGCCCTGCGCATCGTGCAGGCGGTGCTGCTGGAGGCGCCGCAGTGTGAGGCCAGCTCCGGGCCGCTGCCGCTGGCGGTCGAAAATCAGAAGCTAAGTCACGGCGAGTGGGACATCGCGTACCGCAACGATTACGTGCTCTGCGTGGAGATCGAGAACAACGGCGGCCACGCCGTGGAGATCACCTCGAAGCGGCTGAGGTTCGACTGGGGCGAGGACCTGGGCTTCGACCTCGGGCCGAACTCGATGCCTTGGGAGCTAGGCGTCACCGACGCCCACGAGAGCGCCCTGTCGCTGACCGTGGAGCAGGACCACCGCTGGGTCGAGTGCCTGGACCTGATCCCGGACGAGGTGGGCGAGCGGGTTGCCGACGCCCCGTTCTGGGAGGTCCCGCTGGACGTGGACCCGAGCCATGGCCGCGCCTTTGCGCCGGAGTTCACGGTGTTCCTGATCCTGGCCGGCAGGATCCACAACGGTCCGAGCGTGCGCACCGACGAGTTCCGCTTCCGTGTCGAGGTGGAGCAGGGCTGGCTGGCCAGCGTGCCCGAGCCCACCCGCTGCTGCGATCCGCTCTTGGCCGAGCCCTGCTTCTTCGGCCAGGACATGGCCCACGATTGCCGGATCCGGCGCGACGAGTACGATTCCCTGTTCGGGCTCGATCCCGACTCCGAGCTGACGCGCTGCTGCCCCGAGTACCCTGACGGTTGCTAGATCTAGAGCTCCTCGCGGTACTCGCTGACCAGCGGGAACAGCGCCTGCAGCGACTCGAAGCGAGGACCAGCGTCCGTGCACATCAGCGCCTGCTCGAACACCGCGGTCGTGGCGTGATTCACGATCGCCCAGCCCGCGGCCGGATCGATCTGCCCGGGCTCGCAGCCGTCCCACAACCCGGTGGCCAGGCTGGCGTTCTTGACCTCGTACTCGATCGCGATCTCGACCAGGTCCCGGCCCTCGGTGTTGGTCATCGCGCAGAGATCCGAGAAGACCAGGTGCCCGGCGCTGGCGATACCGATCAGCCGCTTGGGCGCGGCCGCGGCCTCGTACCCCGCGACCTGCTCCTCGTAGCTGACCACCTGGTCGTCGAACGCGCCCATCACCAGCACCTGCTCGCCAGCCACCGGGTTCTCCACGCCGTGCGAGGCCATCGGGATCCGCGCGCGCAGGCCGCTCACGTCTCCGAGATCCGACACCGCGCCGCCGCCCGCGCTGTGACCGGCCAGGCCGATGCGGGCCAGGTCCACGTGACCGGCGAGGAAGCCGAACTCACCCTCGCCCGCGGCCACGGCCGCGAGCAGGGCTCGGGTGTCACCGGCCGGGTCCGAGGGATCGAGGTTGAGATCGAGCATGTCCCGCAGCCACACGCCCGGGTGGTCCTGGGACAGCACCACGAATCCGCGGCCGGCCCAGTGCACCATCGTGTTCAGGCTCTGCGTGCGAAAGGCCGCGATGCCGTGGTGGAACACCAGCACCGGGTACGGCCCGTGCGCCTCGTCCAGCGGCAAATCGCGGTAGCAGTCGCACGGCTGCCAGGGGTTGTCCTCGTCCGGCACCTTGCCCTGCTCGGACTCGGGCAGGGCATCGCGCACGTCGTACAGCACCCGATCCAGTCCGGCCTCGCTGCCGATCGCGGCCGGGTACCAGATCTCGGTGGTCACGCCCTGCACGACCGCGGTACGCGCGCCCACGGGCCAGGGACCGCGCTCGGCCGGGCCGTCCGGGACCTGGCACATCAGGGCCTCGCCGCAGATCGTCTCCGGACAGGACGGGCCGTCGCTGTCCGCGGCGCAGGCCGCGAGGAGGAGAGGTATCAGCGCCGTGGCTGCGACCCGTCGAATCACCACTCCTCCTGCCGCCCCGCGGTGAACGACGGGGCGGCCGCATTGTAGCCCATCTCCGGCAACCTGTCGCCCCGGCGCGGCCACGTTGCACCCCCGGGCACATGCCGCTATCATCTCGTCACGCCCCGCACAGGAGGACGCCATGACGCGACGATGGTCTGTTCTGGCACTGATTTCCCTGTTCCTGCTCCTCGGAGCATCGGGCTGCGGTGACGACAGCAGCGGCGATGCAGACGCTGACACAGACACTGACGTCGATACCGACACGGACTCCGACGGCGATACCGACACCGACGCCGACTCCGATGCGGACACCGATGCGGACACCGACGTGGACTCCGACGCCGACACCGACGCCGACACCGACGCCGACACCGACGCCGACAGTGACACCGACGCCGACACCGACGCCGACACCGACGCCGATACCGATGCGGACACCGATACGGACACCGATACGGACACCGATACGGACACCGATACGGACACCGACGTGGACTCCGACGCGGACACCGACGTAGACGGTGACTGCCCCAACCCCGGCGCTGGCGTGCACACCGTGACCGCCTTTGCCTCCTCGGCCTGGGCCAGCGGCGACTGGGAGTCGGCCGGCCTGGCCGCGGGCCCGCCGGACGACAACGGCGCGCACAGCCCCAACCTGGACGACGGCGAGGTGCTCTCGGCCGCGGTGTGGGAGCACTGCAATCCCCGCGGGTACGAGGAGATCCAGAAGGTCGAGCTCGGCTGCCGCGGTCGGACCCAGTACGACTCGGGCCAGTACGACATCCTGGTCGAGCTGAGCTCGGACACGGGCGGCGCCCTGAGCTGGCATCACAGCGGCTGGTCCTGGGACGACCTGGACCTCACCGCCCAGCGCGCGCACTGGACCTGGGACGACGTCAACGCGCTCACCGCCAGCATCGCGCTCGACAGCCATCCCGGCGGCGCACGCGACTCGGACGTCTGGATCGACGCCTTCCGCGTGCGCGTGACCTTCGAGGCCTGGGGCGACGCGGACAGCGACACGGACACCGACACCGACGCCGATACCGATACGGACACCGACGTGGACTCCGACGCTGACACCGACACGGACACCGACACCGACACCGACACCGACCTGACCGACGTGAGCTGCACCGCGATCGGCAGCGCGTACACCGACGGTTTCTTCTACCTCGAGCAGTTCGACGGCAAGCTGTACGCCGGCCTGTTCGGGTACGGCCACGAGTCGCAGAGCATGCTGTACCGCTACCCACCCTTCGAGCTGACCTCGCCCGGACTGACCGGGATCAGCGAGTCGGTCTGCGCGATGCGCGAGTTCGACGGCCAGCTCTACGCCAACACCGAGTCGAGCGGCGACATCTTCCGCTCGTCCAACGGCACGAGCTGGAGCCGCGTGCACGACGGCGGCAGCCACACCATCGGCTGCGGCCTGGCCGTGTCCGGCGGCTTCCTCTACGCGATCAACTACGACAACGGCGACAAGCACCACGGGCTGATCATGCGCTCGAGCAACGGCTCCTCGTGGAGCACGGTGTACGACAGCGGAGGTAGCACAGCGATGTACATCCGCGAGATCGTGGCCTTCGACAACCGCGTGTACGCCTTTGCCGTGGACGAGTCGAGCAAGCAGGGCTACATGATCCACTCGGGCAACGGAACGAGCTGGTCCGTGGACGCCGTGGGCGCGCGCTACTTCCGCGGGCACGTGTGGGACGGTGCGCTGTACCTCTCGAGCACCAGCAGCAACTCCAACGGCGTGGCCGGGATCTGGCGCTATGACGGCAGCAGCTTCCAGCTCGTGCACCAGGAGAGCAAGAAGTACGTGACCCAGATCGCCGACTGGCGCGGGCACCTGTTCGCCGCCACCTCGAGCGGCTGGAAGAACGACTCCGGCACCTCGTCGCTGCTGATGTCGAGCGACGGGTCCAGCTGGACCAAGGTCTGCGACTTTCCGGAGCTGGCCGCCTGGAGCATCGAAGAGTTCGACGACCGGCTGTACGTGGGCACCTGGCAGTACCAGCACGGGGGCACGCTGTACGAAGTCACGCCGAGGTAGCGGCCGTTGCGCGCGCGGATCCCAGCCCTGTTCGCGTCGCTGGCGCTGAGCCTGGCCGGGCCGGCGCTGTCCCGCGCCGAGGTGCCCGGTGACGGCTGGCTGGTATGGTCCTCCAACCGCGAGGACGGCCGGCACGAGGTGTACCTGAAGGCGCTCGGAAGCGGCGCGGTGGCCCGCCTGACCCACGATGGCGGGCGGACGCCGCGCTGGTCACCCGACGGACGCTGGATCTCGTATCATCACCCGTCCGACAACACCGCGCACGTGGTGCGCTGGGACGGCAGCGAGGACCACGAGGTCTGCGAGGCCGCGCCGGTCAAGGACGCGCTGGCCGCATTCTGGACGCACGACAACAGCGGGCTGGTGTGCATCCAAAAGACCACCACCGGCGGCGAGACCGACTACGAGTACCGGCTGCTCGATCCTGAGAGCGGCGAGAACGAGCTGCTGTTCCGACACAACGGTTTCCCGCACCTAGTCGGATGGCGCTTCGAGCCCGGCGGGATCACCCACGATGGACGGTATCTCGTGGGCTGGGCCGTGGGACTGTTCCGCGACGGGTACACCGCGGACAACGGGACCTTCCAGGCCGAGCACGCCACCGTGGTGCTCGACATCGAGGACAAGCAGCACATCTACTGGCTGGCCTCGGGCTGCCTCTCGGCCACGCCGCCGCAGGGGCGCTGGGTCTATCACATCAGCCGCGAGTGCCCTGCCCCACCCGACATCTCGCGAATGAGCCTGGACCACCTCGACACGCGGGAATCGTACGAGCTGGAGCTGGGGTTCGAGGACGAGCAGTGGGGGCACGAGTACATGCCGGCCGTGTCCAACGACGGCGAGTACCTGGTGTACGCGGCGAGCCTGGGCTGCCACGACTGGTACAGCTGCGACTACGACGTGTTCCTGCACGAGCTGGGGGCGCAGAGCGGGGAGCGCACCAGGCTGGTGGAGCATCCGGGCAACGACAACTTCCCGGATCTGTTCGTGGGGGTGATGTGGAGCTCCGATGCGGATGCGGATCTGGATGTGGAAGGTGACGCGGGTGACGCAGGGGACGGCAGCGACGCTTGCGAGGCCGAAGCCCGCGAGGACGAAGGCCCCGAGGTGGATGCGGTGACCGGAGCTTCACCCTCGCCCTGCGGCTGCGGGGCCGCGGCCGGCCCGCCGGGCGGGCTGACCCTCCTGGCTCTTTGCGGTTTGCTGCTGACTAGGCGGAGAGCCGCCCGATGTGCTAGACTGGACTCCTCGGAGGCGAAGAAATGAGCCGTTTCAGACAGATAGCCCTGATGTTCCTGGCCGCGGGTCTGCTGATGGCCTGCGATGAGAGCGGCGAAAGTGCAGATGCAGACACGGATGTGGACACGGACGTGGACACGGACACGGACACCGAGCCATTCCTCGGCCAGATCGGCGAGGTGGACAACACCTTCTACATCGGTCCGTACCTGATGCACACCACCACCACCGCGATCGCCATCGCCTGGGAGACCGAGGAGGCCGGCTCGACCCGTGTGGAGTACGGGCTCGACGCGGTGTCCGAGAACACGGCGAGCGGCGAGGACGGCACCATGCACCGGGTGTACATCGACGGGCTGCAGCCGGAGACGCTGTACCGGTACCGCGCCTGCACGGGAGACACCTGCACCGCAGAGCTGAGCTTTGCCACCGCGCCCGAGCCGGGCACGCCCTTCCGCTTCACGGTTTGCGGCGACAGCCGCTCGGATCCGGTCCGCCACGCCGAGGTCGCGGCCAGCATGATCGAGAGCGAGCCGACCGTTGTTTTCAACACTGGCGACATCGTGCACGACGGTGAACACCGCATTCTGTACAAGCAGCACCACTTCGACCCCGCGCGGCGGCTGGGCCAGTACGTGCCGATCTACGTGGCAATCGGCAACCACGAGTTCAAGGACTACGACCCGGACGAAGACCCCAAGGACCCCGACGCTCCCCCGAACCACCGCACCGGCACGTACTTCCTCGACTACATGATCTTCCCCGGCGACCCGCTGCTGCCCGACCCGCTGCCGCCGGCGCCGGACTTCTCGTCCGGCATCGGCACCGGCAATCCAGAGTTCAGCTACGCCGTGAGGTACGGCGACGCCTTCTTCCTCGTGCTCGACGACACCACCGACACGTACGAGCTGTTCTCGCCGTACGGCGGGGGGCTGCCCGATCCGCCGCTGTTGCAGTGGCTGCAGGCGCAGGTCGCATCCGAGGCCGCGCAGACCGCGCGCTGGCGCTTCGCCTTCATGCACTACCCGCCGAACTCGACGTGCATCGAAGCGGCCGAGGCCGCCGGCTCACCGTACGGCTCGGTGCAGGAGGTGCTGGTCCCGCTGTTCAAGGAGCACGACTTCCACGCGCTGTTCACCGGGCACGTGCACATCTACGAGCGACAGAACTACGACGGCTTCCTCTCCATCGTCACCGGCGGCGGCGGCGCCGGTCTGGACACGATGGAGCAGTGCACCCGCGTGACCCCGCAGAACGAGCTGACCCTCTCGGTCCACCACCACGTCGAGGTCGACCTCGACTCCGAGCGCGCCGAGTTCAAGGTCATCGACTACACCGGCAACCTGATCGACCGGATGGTGATGCAGCCCGACGGGAGCTACGAGATCCCCTAGAGCAGGAACGGGATCAGCGCCTTCACCCGTTTCTTGTACTCACGGTACTCCGAACCGAGCCCCTGGATCAGCGCCTTCTCCTCGACCGCGATCCGGTTGAGCAGGGCCGGCAGCACGAGCAGCAGCCAGGCGGCGAGCCCGAAGGCGCTGGCGAACAGCACGGTGTACCCGAGGCAGGTCAGCAGGAATCCGGTGTACGCCGGGTGGCGCACCGCCGCGTACACTCCGTGCTGGATCACCTTCTGGTCCTGCTGCACCCGCACGCCGTAGGTGAAGAAGCGGCCCAGCGTGCGGATCGCTGTCACGCGCAGCACCTGGCCGAGCACGGCCAGCGCGGCGCCGGCAGCGAGCCAGATCCAGCTCCACTGGACCCAGGCGGAGAGCAGGCTCCAGCGAGGCGTGAGCACGAAGTGGTCCAGGATGCACAGCGAGTACATGGTGTAGGTCGCGCCGCGGAGGATGAAGAAGGAGCCGCGGTCGAGCCGCTTGCCCCGCACCTCCACGGTCTGGGAGCCCACGTCGACCAGCATCGCGAGGAAGAAGACCGCCGAGAAGACCTGCCCCGGAAGGGTGACGAAGAACTTGTGCGGCCCGCCGGCGAACAGCGAGAGGAAGAGCAGGCTCCAGAGCAGGCGCCACACCAGCACGAACCAGCGCAGCCGCCGGAGCTTGGCCAGCTGCTCCTCGGTCAGCGGCTTGGGCCCGTGTTGTGCGTGGGCGTCCTCTTCAGCCATGGCAGCAGGAATAGCACGGCGCCGCGGGCAGCGGCAACCTCGCCAGGTGATCCCGGCCTGGCGACCCGGATCTAGCGCCGGCGTCTCGAGTGCAGCAGGAGCGCCAGCGCCACCAGCATGAGCGCGTCGATCGCGTCGCCGGTACCACCGCCGGCCGCGCAGTCGCATCCTCCGCCGTCCGAGTCCGAGTCAGCGTCGGAGTCCGTACCAGAATCCGAGTCCGTGTCTGCGTCCGAGTCAGTGTCAGCGTCCGAGTCCGTGTCGGCGTCCGTATCCGTGTCGGCGTCCGTGTCCGTGTCAGCATCCGAGTCCGTGTCAGCATCCGAGTCCGTGTCCGAATCCGTGTCCGAGTCCGTGTCCGAGTCCCCGCCAGCACGATAGACGATTTCTAGATACGGCCTCGCGCCCGCGTTTCCGTTCTCCTTGCTGGCGTACGCGGCGCCGTCCGTGTCGGTCGAGGTCACGGCAAATGAGCGGAAATCGCCACCGACGACCCCGTTCTCTACGTCCCAGGCATAGTCCTTGCCGATGTCCACGCGGCCGAACTGCTCGAGCACAATGCCGCCCACGGCCGGGCGGCTGTTCCAGGTCAGCGTGTCCTCGTCCCAGGCATTGGAATCGACTGCGCGGATCCCGCCGCCTCCGCCGGCATTGGTCGCCCGCACGTGGATCCGCGCCGACTCGATGCTGCCGCTCACGTCACGCAGGTCGAACTTGAGGTAGATCGTTCGGCCCTCGCCGCCTGCGCCGTTGCCGCCGACCTGGAAGTTGTCCAGCGCGCCATGCGCTGCATCCGGTTCGTTGTAATGGGCAAAGGTGTCGTCGATCGGGGTGAGATTCCTGTGCACCACGTTGGTGTCGGTGTCCGTGTCGGTGTCCGTGTCGGTGTCCGTGTCGGTGTCCGTGTCGGTATCCGTGTCGGCGTCGCCGCCGGCGAGGTCCACGATCCGCACGTCCGATATGATCGGCGCCGGGTTGGCGATGCCGTACTGATCGTCCCGGCCGAGGAGGAAGTACTGCGCCTGGAAACGGTGGAAGGCCCATTCCCGGAGCACGTTGCCATTGAAGACGAACCGGATCGTGCCGTTGCTCCACTCCACGCGGTAGTGGTGGTCGCCGGGCTGGTTCACCGCCGCCTCGGAGCCCACGCGCGCCTCCTCGCGGGTGCCGCCGCCCTCGGGCGCGGCCAGCACCTTGAACGGGTGGTACCCGGTGCCGATGCGCCAGTTCCAGAACGAGCCGTTCTGGGTGTGGTGGCTGTAGTCGCCCTCGATCTCCCAGGCTGACAACGGGTGCGACTTGTCGATCCCCTGGGCCGGCGCGGTGAAGCCGCGCATCTTGGCCTCGAAGTACCCGCTGGCAATGGGGGCCCCGGCGTCGTAGATGATCTGCCCGCCCGTGGAGCGCCAGCCGCCGTCGGGCAGGAAGTCGCCGCCGCCGTTCTCCTGTCCCAGCGTGGACTGGTCCAGCGGGTCGTCGAAGACCACGGTCTCGGCCCGGGCGCCGATCGAGGCCAGCAGCAGCATGCCGACGACGCAGGATCCGGCCGTGCACGATCGTCTCATTTCTCGCCCTCCCTTCAGAACCAGCCCATGGCCTCGGTCGCCTCCCAGGCGGCCGGGCCGATCGGCTGGCCGCAGCCCATCTGCAGCTCGTAGTCCTCGAGCTGACCGGACGTGTCTTTGGCGATCGACGCCTCGTCGATCAGGTACCCGATCGAGTCGTTGGCCAGGCCGACCATGATGTCGTGGTCGGTGCTGCCCATCCGCGCCTTGAGCGCCAGGCTGTACTCGGGCGTGGGCTCGCCGGGCCAGCCGATGAAGCCGGCCGGTCCGAGGCGGTGCCAGCTCACCTCGAGGTGGCTGACGATCACCTCGTCGCCCCGCTCCTCGACGTAGCGCTTGGGCATGTCGAACAGCTCGTACATCGTGACCATGTAGTCGCCCACGCAGACGGATTCGAACATCTGGTGCCGGTGCTCGATGCCGTGCTCCGTGGCCCGCTCGAAGCCGGGCTCGGCGGCGAGCACCGCGTCGGCGAGGATCCTGCCCATCGCGTACACCCGCTCCCAGCCCTCGCCCGGCACCGACTCCCCGACCTCGTGCACCGCCGCGATCGCGCCCTGGAGGTACATCGCCGGACCGCCCGTAGCCGCGGTCATCTCCTCGCGAAAACCCCACACGAAGTCGGACGACGACTCGGTGTTGTCGTAGCCTGAGAAGGTCGGGTGCAGCGCGTACGCGGCGATCGTGACCTGCACCGTGCCGTCGGGCGCGCGCACCTGCAGGATCTCCACCGAGTCGTCGGTCACGTCCGAGCAGGGGCCGTCGCGCTTGGCGACACCGGGCAGCGCCGTCCTGCCGAGCCACAGCTCGGCCGGTGCGAGGGCGTCGGCCGCCTCGACCGAGATGCGGGTCAGCTCGGTGATGTGCTGATCGAGCAGGTCCTTGTCCGGCCCCTCGCCGGCGCGGACCCAGAAGCCCATCAGGTCGGTGCCGGCGTGGGTGTGGCTACTGGTGAGCAGCACGTGCTCGGGCTCGATGTTCACCTGGCCCTGCAGCGCCTCGCTGATGCGCTGGCGCAGCACGGCCACGCCCGGGCCCCAGTCGCCGAAGTCGTAGAGGTACCCGGCCGAGTCGAGCGTGAGCAGCAGGAAGCTCTGGCCCTGGCCGTTGACGAACAGCGCGGCCTGGCCGTACTGCGGGTCGTGGTCGGCCGTGGACTTGCGCGTGCCGCCGGGGTAGCCGAAGCCGCCGAGGATCGTGCCGACCGGCGGTGTGAGGTCGACCTCGGCGTACCCGAAGCGGAGCGGCCGCTGGTCGTCCTCGTCGGAAAAGCAGCCGGCGAGACCGGTGAGCAGGAGCAGCGCGGTGAGAATCCGGTGCATCAGGCGCAATCCTAGCGCAGGTGCCCGGGAACTAGAAGCGGATTCCGAGCAGCAGGCCGGTGCGCTGGTGATCGACCCAGGGTATCAGGGAGAGCCTCCTGCCAATGTCCGCCTCCCTGGTCGTCCTGGGCAGGGACTTGCTGCCGGTGGCCTCGAGGATCTGCGCCTTGGTCGCGCTCTTGAAGAAGCCCTCCGGGAGGTCGCCGACATCGACTGCGTCGATGATGATCAGGGTCAGCGCGATGCCGACTCCGCTGGCTCCAATGATGAACATGCCTCTGAAGAACTCGACGTCGTCTTTCTCGCCCTCACGCTCCATTTCGTACTTCGCGTTGCGCAGATCACTTTCCGCCCCGCACCAAAAAATGGCGCCCAAAATACCGAGATGGAGCCCCCCACCGAGTATCAGCCACTCGATGATATCCAGCGCAACGTACTCGGACCAGTTGTTGTAATGCTCGGTCAGAGTCCGTTCCCGTTCCAGATAATCTTCGAACTCCTCGGGAGGCATGCCCGCCGCGAAGTACAGCGCAAACACCACGGCCGCGTCAGGGTCGTGCTTGAGCATCCCGTGCTTGGTCGCCATCTCGGTCACATCACCGGGCGTGAATCCCCGCCCGGTCAGCTTGCGGGAAACTTCCAGCAGCGCGCCATCCGGCACGACCTCCGACTCGCGGAGCCGCTTGAGATGGAGGTCGCCGAAGCCCAGCGCCCGCAAGGACTGCAGCATCTCGGTATCCGGCTCACGGGCGGCCTCCGGCTCCGATGCCTCCTCGGTCGGGGACTTCGGCCCGGATCCGGGCTCTTGCTCCGGCTCCAGCCCCGGCCGATCCGCAGGGCCCTCCTCCGACGCCGGCGGCGCAGTCACCTCCCTGCCGAACAGATCATGGACCGCCCTGGGGAACTCATCAAGCAGCGTCTGCTCGTCGCCCTTGATCTTGTGGAACACGCTGTTCTCCACCCGCGCGCGGCGGATGTCGATCAGCTTGAGATTCACCGCGTACGTCTCGACGAACAGGGCCACGTTTCCGGACACGATGTACTGAACGCCCAGGGCGCCGCCGATCTCGGCCAGGCAGGATGTGTCCTCGCAGCCGTAGAACTCCTTGGCCCGTTCTATTCCTAGCATCGACTCGATGTCGGATTTGGTGATCACATCGTACTCGCCGAGGCCGCGTATCTCGGTGGCGAGGATGTCGCAGAACACGTCGAGGCGCTGCTGCTCGATCCCTCCTTTGGCGAGGAGATCCATCACGGCCAGCTTTGGTTTCTCCGCGTTCGCGACCGAGGGCCCTGGCAGGACTGCAACTAGAACCACCAGGATCCCGGCCAGCCCGAACCGTTGCATGGCTGCGGAAGCATCCCTCGAGCAATAGCGCATCTGGTCTCCCCTCCGAATTGGATATACTACAATTATGCTCCGCATTACAACGGTGGGAAGCCGCCTTGCCAGCGAAGCCCGCCTGTGCCAGAAGAGAGGCCCAGGAGGTGCCACGTGCGCGCGATCATCCCCGCCCTGCTCGTCTCCCTAGCCCTGGCCTGCGGCGCCACCAAGGAGCCGCTGAAGCAGAAGCAGTTCGACGGCCGGCCAACGGTCGAGGAGGCCAGGGCCTTCATCGCGGACGTGGAGCAGCGCCTGCACGACCTGCGCATCCGCAACGGCCGCGCGTCGTGGATCGCGGCCACGTACATCATCCACGACACCGAGCAGCTCGCGGCCGAGTCGCGGATGGAGATGATGGCCTTCGTCTCCGAGACCGCGCAGCGCGCCACGCGGTTCGACAATCTCGAGCTGCCCGCCGAAACTCGCCGCAAGCTCGACGTGATCAAGCTCTCGATCACCCAGCCCGCGCCCTTCGACGCCGAGCTGCGCACCGAGTTCGCCCGCATCGCCACCGAGATGCCCAGCGCGTACGGCAAGGGCAAGTACTGCCCCGAGAAGGGCGAGTGCCAGGACCTGCTCCAGCTCTCCGAGATCATGGCCAGGAGCCACGACTGGGACGAGCTGCTCGAGGCGTGGCAGGGCTGGCGCACGATCTCGCCGCCCTTGCGCAAGCCCTTCCAGCGTTTCGTGGAGCTGGCCAACCAGGGCGCGCGCGACCTGGGATACGACAACGTGGGCGTGCTGTGGCGAGCGCCCTTCGACATGTCGCCCGAGGCCTTCGAGTCCGAGGTCGACCGCCTGTGGAGCCAGGTCAAGCCGCTGTACGACGACCTGCACTGCCACGTGCGGGCCCGGCTCGCCGAGCGCTACGGCGAGGAGCGCGTGCCCGCGGGCAAGCCGATCCCGGCCCATTTGCTGGGCAACATGTGGAGCCAGGACGCGGCCAACCTGTTCTCGCTGGTTGCGCCCGAGCCCGCGGGCGCCAGGCTGCTCGACCGGGCGATGGAGCAGAAGAAGATCGAGCCCGAGCGGATGGTGAAGACGGCCGAGAGCATCTGGGTCTCGATGGGCCTCGCTCCTTTGCCCCAGACCTTCTGGGAGCGCTCGCTGCTGAAGAAGCCCCGCGACCGCGAGGTGATCTGCCACGCCTCGGCCTGGGACCTCGACGCGGACCACGACGACGTGCGGATCAAGATGTGCATCCGGCCCAACGAGGAGGACCTGCTCGTGATCCACCACGAGCTGGGCCACGTGTACTACGACCGCGGGTACGTCGGTCAGAGCCCGCTGTTCCGCGACGCGCCTAACAAGGGCTTCCACGAGGGCATCGCCGAGCTGACCACGCTCTCGGTCACTCCGGAGCAACTTCAGCGCTACGGCCTGCTCGAGAAGCCGCCAGCGAAGAGCCTCAACCCGCTGATGCGCAAGGCGCTGGACAAGGTGTGGTTCCTGCCATTCGGCGTGCTGATCGACAAGTGGCGCTGGCAGGTGTTCGACGGGCGGGTCAAGCCGGAGAACTACAACGCCAGCTGGTGGGAGCTGCGGCAGCAGTACCAGGGCGTGACCCCGCCGGTGCCGCGCAGCGAGGCCGACTTCGACCCCTGCGCCAAGTACCACGTGGCCGGTAACTATCCGTACATGCAATACTTCATCGCCATGGTCCTCGAGTTCCAGTTCCACCGCGGGCTGTGCAGGGTCTCGGGACACGAGGGGCCGCTGCACACCTGCTCGCTGCACGGCTCCAGGGCGGCCGGCGAGCGGCTGAAGACGATGCTGGCGCTGGGCCGCAGCCAGCCCTGGCCCGACGCGCTGGAGGCGCTCACTGGCGAGCGGCAGTTCGACGCCACGGCCATGCTGGAGTACTTCGCGCCGCTGCACGAGTGGCTGAAGCAGCAGAACCAGGGGCGGACCTGCGGTTGGTGATCCGGGCCCGCGTCTAGGCAGAAGTTCCCCCGGCGTCCACAACCTCCGTTGAATTGAATGCCCAGTGTCCACGGGGAGATTTCTCGTTCAGGGCGCAGTTTTGCATGCAAGAATGTAGCCATGTATTATGCAAATTAATA
>Ga0272442_10000280_pt1 | contig 86333 bp, 74 predicted proteins | sample SSMForm2O_FD_200262 | JGI IMG/M metagenome (GOLD analysis project Ga0272442, IMG submission 200262) | Marine sediment archaeal communities from Little Sippewissett salt marsh, Falmouth, MA, United States - SSM-Form-2O | ecosystem: Environmental > Aquatic > Marine > Wetlands > Sediment ...
GTGAAGGTCAGCAACTCCGAAATGAAAACCTTAAGCCTCCGTCGCCATAAGACTTGCCCTGACTGGAACTACACAATCAGCCCTCGTGGACCATAACTTCAGGATCTATTGGCTGACGCGTCCTAAGGCAGATGCTTCCGGACCGCGCGGCAGGGCGCGGGAGCGCCACAAGACCTGGAAGAGGATTCCCCTCATATCGGAAGATGGGAGGGGAACCCTCTGAAACCTCCCGCCGCCCCCCCGCCAGATTGCTCATCGGCCCGCCGTCAAACTGCTGTTGAGTCAAATGCGATAGTCCTGGCTGGTCAGCACGATGCACTTGACCTCGCAGCTTGCGATCATACAATCCCTCCGTTCGTCATACGGGAGAGCGCTCCATGGCCGGACGCGCGCGCTTCAGCGTTTCAGTTGAGGAGGAACTGCTCAGGCAGTTCGACCGGACCACCCGCCGCGAGGGTTTCGCGACGCGGTCCGAGGCGATCATGGACTGCATGCGCCGCCGGGCGGTCGAGAAGCAGTGGGCCGCAGGAAAGGAGGTCGCCGGGGCCATCGGGCTGGTCTACGACCACCACCGGCGGGCGCTGGTGGCTCGCCTCGTGGACATCCAGCACGACTTCGGCGAGGCGATCGTGTGCACCCAGCACATCCACCTGGACCACGACAACTGCCTGGAACTGGTGGTGGTCAAGGGGTCGGCAAAGAAGATCCGCGCCCTGGTCGAGCGCTTCAAGTCCGTCAAGGGCCTCAAGCACAGCGAACTGATGATGTCCACCACCGGCAGGCTGACGGGGTGAAGCGCTCGCTTTTTCTTGGCAACTGCGTCATACGAATGGACAATGCGTATGATCGCGCGGAAACAGAGAAAGGGTTCATGATCAGGCAAGGCCCGGGACGACCTGGCCGGGCTTCTCGCGCCAAAACATGAAACAAGGACGGGCCCGCCGGGGGAGGACGCAGCCTCGCACCGGTCGGGCCCGGTGAGCAAGACACCACAGGAGCGTCGACGAATCGTGGCTGCGATTCCGCTCCGGGGTGTCCCCTCGGCAGGGAGTCTAGCGCTCGCCCTCCGCGGGGTCAAGGATTGGGCGCATGCTGGAGATGCGAGTGAAACTCTCTGTCGATGGCGTTCGGATCGGGTTGCTGGTTGCGTTGATGACGGGGTTCGGGACGTTCTGCCCGGCCGGCGAAGCCGGCCAGCGCAAGGACGGGAAATCGCCGGCCGAGGGGAAGAAGCAGTCCTCTGCTCGGGGCGCAAAGGAAGCCGGCAGGGAAGTCAGGATGGACGAAGTGGTGGTTACCGCGACAAAGGTGAGGCCGGAACGCGCAGGGGAAGTCCTCCAACCCGACGAGTTGGACCCCGGACGGCGCAGCGCCAGTGTCGACGGGCTCTTCAAGGAATTGGCCGGAGTAGAGCTCAGCCGCCGTTCCTTCGCCGGCAGCGACGGCAGCAAGGTACGCATCCGCGGGCTGGCGGAGTCGCGGTCGCTGATCCTGCTCGACGGGCGCAACCTGCACGGCGCCGGCGTCTACGGCGGCTACTACGTCGACTGGAGCTCGCTGTCGCTCGAAGATGTGAAACGCGTCGAGATCATCCGCGGCGCAGGGCCGGCCAAGTACGGCAACACGCTCGGCGGGGTGGTCAACGTCGTGACCCGGGAATGGAGCGACGAGCCGCGCACGACCGTTCGCACCGCCGGCGGGAACCTGGGCACCTGGAACGCGGAGGTCGCGCATGCGGGAGCATTTCGCGCGATGCGCTACAGCGTGGCCGCCAGCCACTACGAGACCGACGGATATCTGCGCAACGCCTTCGTCGATCGCGAGGCCTTCGCCGCGCGGCTGGGCCTGATGCTGCCGTGGGAGATGGAGCTCAGCGCCGGCGCCCGCTTCACCGAGGGCGAGTCCGGGATGATCGTCTACAACCACCCGGACAGCCCGCACTACGACGCCCGCAAGCCGAAGTCGCTGGAAAGCCAGCTGGGCGGTCCCAACGTGCGGTTCTGGGATCACGGCGACGGTCTCTGGGGCGATCGCGACTGGGGCGACGGCAGCTACTGGCAAAACCGGCGCTGGGAGTTCGACTGGGGCCTGGCGCGCAAGGCCGAGGATTTCGGCTTCTCGGTGCGTGCGTATCTCTTCAATGAGAACCGGGAGGAATACTTCTACGCTCTTGACGATCCGCAGCACGTGGTGCTCAAGCGCGGCAGCAAGCCGGAGGACCGCAACTGGGGATGGCGCGCGGATTGCCACAACCGGCTGGAAGCCGGGGGGTATCACCGGATCGAGTACGGCCTGGAGGGACACTACCTGGGCTACGGCGACATGAACGTCTCCAGGGTTGATCCCGCCTACTTTCCGGCCTGGGCGCTCCCGACCTCTTCGACCGGAGAGCGGGGCATCTCCGAGCGCAGCGGCGGCTACGTGCAGGACCTCTGGACGGTCAACGACTGGCTGGAGGTCGAGGCCGGTCTCCGTTTCGACAGCTTCGAAGCCGACGGGCCGGAGGAGAACGCCGTAGCCGTCGACGAGGAGCAGTGGAGCCCGCGGATCGCGCTCACGGTGCGGCCCTGGGAGGGCGGACACGTCACCGGCCGCTACGCCCGGCCCTGCCGCTTCCCGACGCTTCCGGAGTACTACTGGTGGTACTCCGGTTTCCAGCCGGCCGACCGCAAGGACCTCAGGGCCGAGCGCGCCCACCAGTGGGAGCTGGAGGTCGGCCACCGCCTGGCCGATCGCTTCGAGATCACCGCCCGCGGCTATCACTACGACGTCGAGGACTACATCCGCACGGTCTTCGGCTACAGGCCCAGCCGGGTGATCTACAACATCGACCGGGTGAACTTCAGGGGATTCGAGCTGGAGGCCTCCTGCCGCCTGCCCCTGGGTTTCAGCGCCTGGACCAACTACACGATCCAGAAAACGGAGAAGCACGGCGACGTTCTTGACAACAGCTCCGAGCTGACCGACGAACTCGTGGAACTGCCGGAGAACACCTTCGGCTTCGGCCTGGACTACCGCGCGAAGCAGGGACTCGCGGCGCGGGCGACCCTGCGCTACGTCGACGGGCGCCACGTGGTCCGCGGCAGCCTGGCCGCGCCCGGCGGCAGCACCCTGGAGGGCATCGACGGTTACGTGAACGTGGACCTGAGCCTTTCCTGCCCGCTGCTACGGAGCGGCAAGAAGAAGGAGTGCCGTTTCTTCTTCACGGTTCAGAACCTGCTCGACGAGGACTACCAGGAGGAATACGGCTATCCCATGCCGGGCATCACCTTCATGGCCGGTCTGAGCGCCAAATTCTGAGACGAGAGGAGAAGCCTCTTGAGTGCGGAACTGCTGTCTCCCGAATACTGGATCCGCCACTGGCGTGAGGCATCTTCCCCGCCGGGAGCGAACGCGCGGGGCGGCCCGGGGGGCTACGCCTCCCGGCGCGTCTGGGACCGCATGGCGGCGGACTACGACCGGTGGAACGACCGCCGGCGCGCGGCCGAGCGGCAGGCTGCTGACGAGAAGCTGATCGACGGTCTCGAGGCCCGGGGGCTCTTCGCCGCGGGCATGCGCGTTCTTGACGTCGGCTGCGGCACCGGTCGCCTGGCCGCGGCCTTCGCGGCGCGCGGGGCGGAGGTCACCGCGCTGGACTTCTCGCCGGCGATGCTCGCCCGGCTGCGGGAGGCCTTGCCCCCCGAACTCTCCGGGCGAGTGCATCCCGTCGAAGCCGACTGGCAGGAGTTCGATCTGGCCGCTCGCGACTGGAAGGGCGCATTTGATCTCGCGCTGGCGAACATGACGCCTGCGATCCGCACGCCCGAGGCATTCCTGAAACTGCACCAGGCCAGCCGCGGCGGCTGCCACTACCGGGGCTGGGCCGGTCGCCGCAGCGATCCGCTGCTCGAGTCGTTGTGGGGACATCTCATGGACGCGCCCATGCCGGCGCTGGCCGGCGCGACCGCGGGGATATACGTTGCCTTCAACCTGCTTTACGCCATGGGCTGTTCTCCGAGCGTCGAGTTCCAGGATGTATCCTGGGAAAGGCGCCAGCCCTTGGAAGAGGCGGTCGAGTTCTACCGTGACTGGTTTGAGGATGCCGGGGGAGCGTCCGCTCACGATCTCCAGGAACGAATCGCCGAGCATCTCAAGGAAATTGCCGAGGACGGCACGGTGTCCCGAAGCACGCGGGGCCGCACCGGAACACTGACCTGGAAGGTCTCCTCGTGACCGGCCGCGGGCGTCTCGTCGCGTTGGTCGCCGTCGGGCTGCTGGCTGCCGGCCTGGCGGCCGCCGCGTTCTACGGCCTTTCCCACGTGTCGGCCTCCGCGGCCGCTGGGCGGAGGATCACCGACCTCGCCGGGCGCCAGGTGACCGTTCCCGCGGAGGTGAAGAGGCTGGTCGCACTGGGGCCCGGCGCGCTCCGACTGGTGGCCTACCTTCGCGCGACCGATCGGGTCGTGGGCATCGAGGACCTGGAACGGCGCATGGCTCGCGACGTCTTCGTGCGCCCCTACGCCAGCACGCTCGACGAGGATTTTCTGAAGCTCCCGGTGGTCGGCACCGGCGGCCCCGGTGCGCTTCCCGACCCCGAGAAGCTGATCATGTGCCGGCCGGACCTGATCGTCGCCGTCGCGCTTGATCCCGCCCAGCTGGACAACGTGCAGGAGCGGACCGGCGTGCCCGCGGTCTACCTGTCCTACGGCGAGCTGGGCGTCTGGCGCGAGGAAGCGCGAAAGTCTCTCTCTCTGCTGGGGGAGCTGCTCGGCAGGCGCGAGCGCGCCGCGGCTTTGAACGCCTACGTGACCTCGCTGGAGGGGGGCCTCCGGAAGAGAACCGCGGGGATCCCCGCCGGGAAGAGGCCCGCGGCCTACTTCGGGGGCATTTCCTACAAGGGTTCCCACGGCATCGAAAGCACTCAGGCCGGCTATCCCCCGGGATGCCTGGCCGGGGCGCGCAACGTGGCCGACTCGCTCGGCAAAAAGGGGCATTTCTTCGTGGACCGCGAGCAACTGCTGGTCTGGGACCCGGACTTCGTCTTCGTAGACGCCGGCAGCCGGCTGATTCTCGAGCGGGACTTCGATAAGAACCGCAAGTTCTACCGCCTGCTGGGAGCCGCGGGGGCCGGCAGGACCTTCTCACTGTTGCCCTACAACTACTACAACACCAACATGGAGCTGTCCCTGATCAACGCCTGGTTCATCGGCAAGACGACATATCCGGACAGGTTCGCGGACGTCGACCTGGCGGAGAAGAGTGGCGAGATCATCGAACAGTTCCTGGGCATCCGCCCCGACCGGGAAATACCCGCCTGCCGCAGGCTGCGTTTCCCCGAGACCGGTCCGGTCAGCTGGAAGTGACATGTCCGAATCCGGGATCAGCCTGAGGGACGAGTACGCCGGCCACGTCAGGAGGAAGCTCCTGGTGGGCGGCGTGCTGGTCGCGCTGGTCGCGGTTGCGAGCGCGGTATCACTGCGGACCGGGGCCTACCCCCTCGGTTTCCGCGAGATCGCCGCGGTGCTGGCCGGGCGGGAGACGGGGCCCGCGACCCACGTCTTCTGGAACATCCGCGTGCCGCAGGTGCTGGCCGCGCTGCTGGCGGGAGGCTGCCTGGGCCTGGCAGGCACCGCGATGCAGAACGTGCTCAGGAACCCGCTGGCCTCGCCATTCACGCTGGGCGTGTCCCAGGGGGCGGTCTTCGGCGCGGTCTTCGCGATCGTGGTCCTGGGCGCGGGCACCGCCGCGGCGACCGGTCCGGAGCGCGGCGCGGCGGGATCTCCTCACGCCATTGTCGCCTGCGCGTTCGCCGGTTCGATGATCACCGTCGGGGCGCTGGTGCTGCTCTCCGCGCTGCGCGAACTGTCGCCTGTCGCGCTGATCCTCGCGGGCGTGGCGTTCAGCGCCTTCTTCGCCGCCGCGACCATGTTGCTGCAGTACTTCGCCTCGGACGTGCAGATCGCCTCCGCGGTGTTCTGGACCTTCGGGGATCTCAGGAAGGCGCGGTGGCCGGAGCTGGCCGCGATCGCCGCGGTCACCGCGCCGGCCGCCGGGTTCTTCCTCTGCAAGAGCTGGCAGTTCAACGCCATGGTCTGGGGCGACGACACCGCGCGCAGCCTGGGTGTCGCGGTCGGCTCGCTGCGCCTGGCGGCGCTGGTGCTGGCGGCGCTGGCGGCCTCGGTGACCACCGCCTTCATGGGGATCATCGGCTTCGCGGGACTGATCGCGCCGCACGCGGTGCGAATGATGGTCGGCAGCGACCACCGCTTCCTGTTCCCCTGCGCGGCGCTGGGCGGCGCGCTGCTGCTGCTGGTCGCGGACCTGCTGGCGCGCACGGTGATGGCCCCGGTGGTCCTGCCGGTGGGGATCCTGACTTCATTCGCGGGGGCGCCGCTCTTCCTGTACCTGCTGGCCAGGAAAGGAAGTGTGACCTCGTGACGCTGCGGGTCCGGGACCTGCGCTTCTCCTACCGGGACAACGACGTCCTCTGCGGTCTCGATTTCGAACTGCCTGCCGGCTGCCTGGCGGCGATCCTCGGCGAAAACGGCTCGGGCAAGACCACGCTGCTCAGGAACCTGAACCGTCTGCTGCGCCCGCGCGCCGGCTCGGTGCTGATCGACGGGGCGGAAGTCGGTTCCATGAGCGGCGCGGAGATCGCCCGGAACTTCGGCTACATGCCCCAGCGGGCGGAGGCGGTGCACTGCACGGTTTTCGAGGCGGTGCTGCTGGGCAGGAAGGCCCGCGACGGGGGGCGGACGAAGCCCGCGGACGCGGAGAGGGTCGAGGAAATCCTGAGGCTGGTGCGTCTCGAGGCCCTGGCGATGCGCTCCGCCGCGGAGCTCAGCGGCGGCGAACTGCAGAAGGTGGTCCTGGCCCGCGCGCTGGCCCAGGAGCCGAAGGTCCTGCTGCTCGACGAACCCATCAACCACCTCGACCCGGTCAACCAGATAGAGGTGATGAGCCTGCTCCACGCCGTGACCCGCGACCTGGGCATTACTGCCCTGGTGGTGACCCACAACCTCAACAACGCGCTGCGCTTCGCGGATCGATTCATCCTCCTCAAGCGCGGAGAGATCCTGGCCGCGGGCGGCAAGGGGATCATCACGCCGGAATCGATCCGCGAAACCTTCCGGATCGAGGCTACCATCGGAGAGGTCGGCGGCCAGACCGTGGTGGTGCCCTCGCTTCACGGGGTCCGGCGGCACCGGCACCTGGAGAAGTCCGGTCACTTTCGGGAGCATTCCCACGAGGTCGATGATCACGTTTACGATCACGACCACGACCGCGGTCGCAACGGAAAATGAGGAGAGAGTCTTCCCATGATCGAAGCGGATCCGAGAGCGAAGATAAAGGCGCTTCTCTGCGCCGGCGATTTCGAGGGCCTGCTGCGCTGCGCGGCGCTGCTCCACGGGCACTACTGCCCCGGGCTGGCCTTCGGGGTCAAGGCCGGACACGCAGCCCTCAGCCGCCTGGGCTTCGAGAATACGGGAATGGAGGAACTGGTCTCCGTCGTCGAGTGCAACAACTGCTTCGTCGACGGGGTGCAGATGACCACCGGCTGCTCGCTGGGCAACAACGCCATGGTCTACCGGGACCTCGGAAAGACCGCGGTGACACTCATGTCGCGCAAGACCGGCTCCGCCGTGCGGCTTGTCCTCAAACCCTGGAAGCTGAACCGCGAGGGCGCCTCCGAGCGCGACAGGGAGGCGGCCGAGCTGTTCCGACGCGTTGTTCGGGAGCGGGAGGACGATCCCGAAGCTGTGGCGCGCATGCGCGAGCTCTGGGCCGAGCTTTCATTCGAGACCGTGGCCCGGCCCGCCCAGGAGCTCTTCGATGTCAGCGAAGTCGCGGCCGACTTCCCGGAATACGCGCCCATATTCGACTCGGCGGTCTGCTCGGACTGCGGCGAGCAGTTCATGGAGACCCGCGGCCGGCTGGTCTCCGGCGAGACCGCCTGCCTGGCCTGCGCGGGCAGCGAGCATTACATGCTCACCGGATCGGGCATTCGGGTGGCCAGCTCCACGAGGACGTGATGGGCAGGCTGCCGGAACGGGTTCGCTATTCGCCCGGAGCCCGCGCGCGGCAAGTCGTCACGGGGGATATCCCCCGACAAAGGCCACTCGTCGCAGCCCCCCGGACCTGCTTGACAGCTTTCCCGGCTGATTCGATACTTGCTCACCGTGCCCCGCGCGCTTCGGATTCGCGTCGCGCAGCCGAGGCCCTGGCGGGGACCGACCGCGGTGCGGCATCGCCGGCACGCCAACATCAGGGAAGTGGAGCGGGGGATCGGCCCGAGACATGCAGCTTCGCATTTCCGAGAGGAACCGACCGGGAACGGGGGCCGCCGTTCGCTGTCGCCGCCGCCCCGTCCGGGATCTGCTACCGCTCTCCCGCAAGCCGCGGCCTGGCAGTGCGGCTCCGCTTCCCGGGGGTAGCAACCGGTGACCCTCCGGGCCGTCATCCTGGGGCTGCTGATTTCGGTGGGCATCGGGGCCTGCGCCTTCTTCCACGACGGGGTCATCCGCGGGCGACACTTCGTGAACGACCTGCTGCCCATCGGCATCTACGGCCCCTTGATCCTCATGCTGCTGCCGGCCAACGTGCTGCTCAGGCGCATCAGGAAGAGCTGGGCGCTGAACGCCCGGGAGATCGCGGTAATCCTGCTCATGGCCCTGGTGGCCGGGTCCGCGGCCACCAGGGGCCTGTCCACGCCGGTCTCCAGCAGCACCATGCTGCCCAAGCACTACCAGCGGGTACGCCCCGGGTGGAAGAAGGCGGGCGTGGTCGAGATGCTGCCCGAGCGCATGCTTCCCGACACCGAGAAGAACGAGAGCGTGGTCCTCGACGGCTACGTCACCGGCCTGGGCGAGGGCCAGAAGCACATCTCCCCGCTGGAAGTGCCGTGGGGCAGCTGGGTGCGGATGCTGCTCTTCTGGCTGCCGCTACTGCTCACCCTGGCCTGCGCGGCGCTGGGGCTGGGGGTGGTCATCCACCGCCAGTGGGCCCGGCACGAACAGCTGCCATACCCCACCGCGGCCTTCGCCCACTCGCTGCTGCCCCCCGAGGGCGGCGCGGCCGGCAGCATCTTCGGATCGCGCTACTTCCGCTTCGGCGCCATCCTGGTGGGGGTCATTCACCTCAACAACTACCTGTGCAGGTTCTGGGGCAGCGTGCTGATCCCCGTGCAGTTGAGGTTCGACTTCTCGGCGATAGGCGAGCTCTTCCCGGCCCTGGGAGCGGGCGGCGGCACGTCCCTCCTGCAACCGCAGATACTCTTCGCGGTGCTGGCCATCGCCTACCTGGTCTCCTCGGACGTCTCCTTCTCGATGGGGACCATGCCCTGCGTGTTCTCCTGGATCGCCGGCCTGCTGGCTGGCTACGGCGTGGTGCTCGGCGCCGGGAACCACCTGTCTCCCAACGCCAACAGCTTCATGTACCTCGGCGGTTACCTGGCCATCTTCCTGATGGTGCTCTACACCGGCAGGCACCACTACTGGGGCTCGCTGCGCGCGGCGCTGTTCCTGCGCCCGCGGCCACCCAACGGTTCGGGGGGCGGCGACGCGCCCGCCGAGGCCTGGCCGATGCGCCTGTTCCTGGTGGGAATCGCGCTCTTCGCGATCCAGTTGCTGGTGGTCGGGGTCGAGTGGCCCGTCGCGATCTACTTCACGGCGCTGGCGCTGATCACCTACGTGGTGGTCAGCCGGGTCATCGCCGAGACCGGCGCCTTCTACGTGGGCTCGCAGATCTTCCCCGGCGGCCTGCTCTGGGGCTTCATGGGAGCGATGGCCATCGGCCCGCAGATGATGGCGCTGGTCTTCTGCCTCTCGACCGTGGTGTTCGCGACTCCCGCCTGGTCCCCGATGCCCTTCGCAATCCAGGCCTACCGCGTGTTGGACCTGACCGGCGAGCGGGTGTCCCGAGGCGCCAGGTGGGCGCTGGTCGCGGTGGTCCTGGCGGTGGTGGTGGCCGTGCCCTCGATGATCTACTGGCAGTACGACCGCGGCGCGGTGGCCACCGGCGACCCCTGGCTGATGAAGCTCGCGCAGTTCCCCGGCGAGAACCTGGCCAAGATGCACGACCAGCTCGACGCCCAGGGCGCGCTGGAGACCTCCCTGGAAGCCAGGGGAGTAGCGCGCCTGTCGCTTCTGCGGCCTGACTGGCCGCTGGTCATGGCCTTCGCGATCATCTTCGGCCTGACCCTCCTGACCGCCTTCCTGCGCCTGCGTTTCGCGTGGTGGCCCCTGCATCCGGTGGCCTTCGTGTTTCTGCACGGGCACCAGGGTCGGATGATGGCGTTCTCCTTCCTGCTCGGCTGGGCCATCAAGAGCTGCGTCACCCGCTACGGCGGCACCGAGCTCTACAAGAAGGTTCGCCCGCTGATGATCGGATTGATCGTCGGGGACCTGGCCGGCAGGTTCCTGCCCATGCTTACGGGCATCATCTTCTACGCGATCACCGGCGAGCGGCCTTCCTGACCGGCCGGATCGTCCGAACCGTTCGGAGCGGCGTGGTCGGCGCGCGCCTCAGCAGTCCGGAGGCATTCGCCGCTGCGCTATTCGGCCGGCGACACCACCAGCAGGCCCCAGGGCCGCAGGGCGGGAACGCTGACGCGCACGCGGCCGTCGGTCCGCGTCGTCTTGAGTTCGACACGCTCGGCCAGCGGGAAGTAGTCCTTGCTCTTCTCGGCCTTCGCGTGGGCTTCGGCATCGTACGCGGCAGGCTTCAGCAGCACCACGCGAAGCTTGCGGTCCCCGAAAAAGGCCTCGGGCCGGAGCTCCACCGTTGCCGGCTTCGGCCGGCCGAGCCACTCCACGAGATGCAGCACGACCGCGGCGTTCTCGTCGCCGGGCTTCGCCCGGCCGAAAATGCATAGCCGGCCGCTGCCCGTGCCGGAAACCACCGCGAACGGCGCGCCTTCGCCGCGCGAGGTGGTCGAGACGATTCGAACCAGGTCGTCGACCCCGTCGAAACGGACGACGGCGTGCCCGTTGATCGCCCCGGGCACGAACGTCGGCGCCCCCGCGGTCTTGCCGCTGGCAAGCCGGGCGCGGGGAACGATCGCGTACTGGCCGGTGCGCGCGCGCCACTTGGCTACCGGTTTGCCGGCCTTGTGGCTCCCGGCGAGGTCGCTCGCACAGAGATGCAGCGTGCACTCGGCCCCCAGCAGCTTCCCGGGCAAATCGGCCTTGCCGCCGGCGTGCCCGGCCAGGTACTTCTTGGCCAGCGCCGCGTGAAGCGCCTCGAGCCGGTCGGCGGGAAGCCGCCCGCGAAACGCGATCAGCTCCGCCACGTCGCCGGAGTGGTTCCTGTCGCCCGCGTTATGCGGGATGCTCAGGTGACCGCCGGACCCGAACGAGCCCTTCACGGCCTGGCCGCTACCGGCCAGCGTACCGGCCTTGCTGCCGTTGCGATGTACCGTTACGCGGTTCCTGCCGTCGTGCGTGAAGGTCGTGATCTCCACGGCTCCGGCCCTGGTGCCCGCGCGGGCGGCTGCCAGGGCGCCGTAGCTGAAGCCCGATCGGGTCATGTAGAGCCGTGGAATGCCGCCGCCACCGTGCGGCGCGTTGCCGCCGATCCCGAAGGCCCCGTCCCTGGAGCGGGTCACCATCACGACGGTGAACGCCCCCCCGGCGAAGAGGTCGTTGGCCAGGCTCTGGCGCAGCTGCCGGTCGAGCAGGGGGACGGGGATGCTCGCGACCGCCGCCTCGTAGCCCTCCAGGTGCTTCGCCGCGGCCCGGACGAACCCGTAGAGGTCGGCGTAATCCTCGGGCTTGCCGAACAGCCGCGGGCATTTCACCCCGGTGAACTGGTCCCAGGGCACGATGTAGTTGATGCCGTTGGCGTAGCTCCCGGCGATCGCGCAGCGGATCTCCGACTTCGTCATCGGGCCGCCGCCGGTGTAGACCAGCGCCTTGCCGCGCCGCTCGGCGTCGCGGGCCGCCTCCACCATCAGCGCAGGCTTCAGGTCCTTGCGGTAGAACTCCGCCATCCCGAAGTCGAAGAGCCGGTTGACCGGCTCGCGCCCTCCGAAGGCGAATCCCATCCGCATGTTGCAGGAAAGCGACACCTTCCTGCCGACCGCCTTCTCGAACCGCGCGTGGACGTCCTTGAAAAACGCGACGGCCGTGCGCAACGGAGTCCGGTTGCAGGTGGTCGGCTCGTCCCGCTGGATGGAGTCCGCGCCCAGTTCCACCCACTTCTCGAGCTGCTCGACGTACCACTTGCGGTAGTCCTCGTTGTTCATGTCCGCCCAGTATCGGCCCTTCTTCTGGAAGTGATCGAGCATGGGCTTGCCGTTGCGCAGCTTGATCGCGTGGTCGGGGTTGCGCGTCACGGCGTTGGTCGCACCCTGGAACGTCCAGCCCAGCGCCTTGACCTTGCGGACGTAGGCCGCCTTGTCCTTCACGCCGTATAGGTACGACCAGTCGCCGCGCGTAATGTGAAACGCCTTGCCGACCTCGATCTCCCGGTTGTTCTTGTGAGCGCGGAACAGCCGCATCGAGACGTCGCTGCACTTCGGCGCGCCCTTCGGCCGGGGATGCGCCTCCGCCCGGTGACAGAGCCGTCCCCGAACGGCCTTCTCCGGTGCGGGACTCGCAGCCCGCGCGCTTCCCGCGGCCCAGACCGCCGTGACCACCGTCGCGATACCGGCAAGTGTCTTCAGCCCGGTCCCCATCCAGAGCCCCCTTCCCTTCGCGAGTCACGCCATGCTCGCCGGCCCGCACCGGAGGATGACAACTCCATCCAGGCGTTCACAGCCGCTTCAGAGCGATCATATCGCTCCCCGCGTCCTCCGGCAAAGACGCTTTTCGAGGCCGTGGGAGAAGAGGGAACCCGAACCCTGATCCCGGCCATTAGGAATAATTCTTACCTGCAGCCCGTTTGAGCAGCCTGAGTCAGTTAGGATTCAGCCGGGAGGCAATCAACTCGGTGTCAGCCTTGAAACACAAGTCGCCCGATCGCGAGGCATGGTTCCTCGAGCAGTGCGCTCGGGCGGGCCTTAAGGCCACGCGCCAGCGCCGCGAGATATACGAAGCGTTGTGCGGCAGCGGCGAACACCCGGATGTCGAGACCGTTTACGAGAAAGCCAGGCGGCAGGTGCCCTCGATATCTCTGGACACCGTCTATCGCAACTTGCGCGCGATGCAGGAACGGGGCATCATAGACAAAGTGAGTGCCGCCGGTTATCGCACGCGTTACGACGCGAACGTCGCGCCACACCACCACTTCGTGTGCACGGCCTGCGGCCTTATCCGGGACTTCAGTGACGACCGCTTCGCGGACTACCATCCCGGCGAGGCGGTCCGGCAGTTCGGCGAGGTCGAGACCGTCCACGTTGAACTCCGCGGCACCTGCGAGACGTGCCGCGCCGCGAACGAACGAAGGAAGTGATCGATGGCAGCATGGCAGTGCGGACTGTGTTCCTACGTCTACGATGAGGAGAAAGAAGGCACCGCGTGGAGCGAGCTGCCCGACGACTGGACCTGCCCGATCTGCGGCTCGCCCAGGTCTGCGTTCTCGCCGGTCAAGACCATGGCGAACGCGGCTTCCGCTCCGGCCGCTCCCGAAGATGAACCGCCGGCGGCGGACTACCGCTGCGGGCTCTGTTCTTTTCTATATGACGCGGGGGCGCAGGGCCTCGGCTGGGACGAGCTTCCCGCCGACTGGTCCTGCCCGGTCTGCGGTTCCGGTCGCGACGCCTTCGCACCCGAGGCTTCCGTGGCGCCTGCGAAGCCGGCCGGGCCTTCATCGAGCGCCGTCGACGGCGAGTACCTCGCCGAGTGGCGCCGCGCGGCGGACGATTTCGAGACCCACATGGCCGACATCCACCACATGGCGGCAACCGGCGAGTCGGTCATCGAGCCCATGCGCACCCGGCTGCCGGTCTTCAGCTGGGACGAGATCCTCTTCAAGGGTGCGCAGCTCTTCAAGCTGCCGCTCAACAAGAGCCAGCCGGTGAGCACCCGGACGGTGATCGGTCCGAACGCCGAGGCTCCCATGATACTGGAGACCCCGGTTTTCGTGACCCACATGTCCTTCGGAGCGCTGTCGCGCGAGGCCAAGCTGGCGCTGGCGACCGGCAGCGCCCGGGCCGGCACGGCGATGTGCTCCGGCGAGGGTGGAGTGCTGCCGGAGTGCCTCGAGGCGGCTCACAGATATGTCTTCGAGTACGTGCCCAACAAGTACAGCGTCACCGGCGAGAACCTGCGCCGGTCCGACGCGATCGAGATCAAGATCGGCCAGTCCGCCAAGCCGGGCATGGGCGGGCACCTGCCGGGCCACAAGGTGACCCGGGAGATCGCGGAGATTCGCGGCTTCCGCGAGGGCCAGGACATCATCAGCCCCTCGCGCTTTCCCGAGATCCGTACCCGCGAGGACCTGAAGGCGACCGTCGACGACCTGCGCGCGCGCTCCGGCGGCAGACCGATCGGCATCAAGGTCGCCGCCGGGCACCTCGAGGAGGACATCGAGGTGGCGCTCTGCGCCGGCGCGGACTTCGTCACCGTCGACGGCCGCGCGGGGGGCACCGGCGCCGCGCCCAAAGTGGTCAAGAACGCCACGTCCATCCCCACCATGTTCGCGCTCTCGCGGGCCAGGCGGGCGATGGACAAACTCGGCGCCAAGGGCGTCTCGCTGCTGATTACCGGCGGCTTTCGCGTCGCCTCCGACGTCGCCAAGGCGCTGGCCATGGGTGCCGATGCCGTGGCGCTGGGTTCGGCGGCGATGATGGCGGTGGGCTGTCAGCAGTATCGCATCTGCAACACCGGCAAGTGCCCGCTGGGCATCGCCACCCAGGACCCGGCGTTGCGGGCGCGCCTGGACGTCGAGAAGTCGGCGACGCGGGTGGCCAACTTCTTCAGGGCCCTGACCTCCGAGCTCCGGGAGTTCGCGCGCCTGACCGGCAACGAAGACGTTCACGGGCTGTCCGTGAAGGACCTCTGCACCACCAATTCGGAGATTTCGGACAACACCGAAATCGAACACGTTTGACCCGACCTGAAAGGAGAAGTCAGCAGATGGCAACTACCGACAACCTGAAAGAGGCCTTCGCCGGCGAGAGCCAGGCGAACCGCAAGTACCTGGCCTTCGCGAAGAAGGCCGACGAGGACGGACTGTCCCAGGTGGCCAGGCTCTTCCGCGCCGCGGCCGAAGCCGAAACGGTCCACGCCCACGCGCACCTCAGGGTGCTGGGCGGCATCAAGGACACCGCCGCGAACCTGGAGGAGGCCATCGCCGGAGAGGGCCACGAGTTCAAGGACATGTACCCCGGCTTCCTGGCCGAGGCCCAGAAGGAAGATAACAAGCCCGCGGTCTTCTCCTTCAAGAACGCGCTGGCCGTCGAGGAGATCCACCACGGCCTGTACTCCAAGGCGCTCGAAGCCGTCAAGGCCGGCGGCGACCTGCCCGCGGCGAAGATCTTCGTCTGCCCGGTGTGCGGCAACACCGTGGAGAACGAGGTTCCCGAGACCTGCCCGGTGTGCAACGTGCCCGGCAACAAGTTCGGGGAGATAGTCTGAGGGCACCAATCGTCCTCGTCGTCGTCCTTCGTCCTCGTCCTCGGTAGTTCGGGACCGGCAACACCCGAGAGCGAGGACGAGGACCGCTCGCGGCCGCTCGCTGAGAACGAGGATGATCGTCAGTATTGCCGCGGCGGTCGCGGCCCTCCGTGGCCGTCGACCGCCGCCTGCTTCTGTCCCGTCCGGAATCCCGGGAGGTGACTCCGGGTTCGGGGTTGGTGGGTGTTCCTAAAATCGCACTCGTACTCAGCGACCGAAAGGGAGCGGTACTCGGACTTGGAAGTGAAGAGTCCGTGCGAGTACGACGAACCCCCCTACTCCGGGCGATACCCGAAGTAGTAGTCCATCATCAGTCCCTGCGATCCGTCCTCGCGGGTAAACGCGCTCCTGCCCACACGCCGGAGGCCCTCGCCGTCTTGACCTTCTTCGCGCTCCCACAGCGCGGAGAGTTCGTCGATGCCCAGTTCGCTGAGCAGGGCGACTTCCAGCGCGCCGACCTGTCCGTCGCCGTCGCGGTCCTGGAAAAGCTTCAGGAACTGCCAGGCGGTGTCCAGCTGGTTGACCACGCCGTCGCCGTTCTCGTCCATCTCGGCGATTTCTTCCAGGCCGTTGAGACCTTCGACGCGATTGCCGACCAGTTCGCCGCCGCCGTCCAGGAGACCGTTCATGTTCTCGTCGTAGAAGAGCAGGGCGTCGTCGCCCTCGACGAAGGCGGTACGCACCGCCTGGCCGCTGCCGGTGAGATCGAAGAGCACCCCGTCGCCGGTCTCGCGCAGGTTGAGCCCGTCGCCATCGACGTCGAGGACCACCGGGTCACCCTCCTGCATCCCGTGGCCGCCGCTCATCGAGATCTCCAGGCGCTCGAAGCGGACTTCGAAGTGCCGCGCCGAGACCTGGGTCACCTCGCCGCCCTCGGACTCTATGGTCCGCGCCTCGACTTCGGTAATCGACATGCTTACCGACACGTAGTTCAGGCTGAACTGCCCGCCGGCCCCCGCGGGCGCGCCCGTGCCCTGCAACGCCGCGGCGTCGAGTTCGGGCGCGGAAGCCATCGAGCCGGTAAGGCTCTCCATCCCTTCGACCATGCGCTCGAGCGCGTCGGGGTCGACCTTCTCGAGCATCGCGGCCAGCAGCATCAGGTCGCGTATGGCCACGTCGCCGAGCCCCATCTCGTGCAACGTCTCGCGCAACCGGCTCATGGCGCCGCTTTCGCCGCCGCCGCCCGGACCGATGGCCCGGTTCAGTGCGCCCAGCGCACCGCGCCCGGCGGAACCGCGGCCGGCGCCCCCCGAGCCCAGGGTGATGTTCAGGCTCTGCGCGTTCAGGTTGAAGCTCGAGGCCTGCAGGCTGTATAGCCCGGAACCGCTTACCGCCACGCCGCCTCTCCGTCGCCCGCCCTCGCGCGACGTAAGTTCGACGATGTCGGCGGGGCTCAGGACCCGCGGTGCAGACGGGACCTCGCCCCCGGCGCCCCCCGCAGCACCGGGCAGTGCGGGATCGGCGCCCCCGCCTCCGCGAATGAGGCCCTGGAGACCTTGCGTACCGGGAAATTGAGAAGAAAGAGGCATCAGTGCCATGCGGCACCTCCCTGCAGCCTTGCGCCCGCCGGTCTTCGCGGCATGTTGATTCGCAGTCAGCAGCCGCGCGACACTGGACGCACCCTAGCGCCGTCCCTCCCTCCGTGGAGGGACTCAATACATGCATCGGCACCCCGAACAGTTCTTGAACCCCGAAAACACCGCCAAGCCCGAAGAAAAGGCTCCGGGAGCCCTTCCCGCAAAGCCTCACGCAGAAAGCCTTTACGCGACGAGCCACTTATGGTGTTCCTGCTCCGGCTCAAGCCTCTATCCGCCAGAAAAGGCTCCGGGAGCCCTTTGTGCAAAGCCTGTCTGTATATGCCGTTACAATATGCGCGTTCCTGGGAGGGTCCTTGTCGGCTCGTCTGTTCCGGTCTGTACAAATCCGCTTCAGCCGAGGGACGTCAGCCGGCGGAAATCCTGCAATCCGGTGGCTTCCGCGAACGCGCCGCGGTACGCCTCTTGCTTATAGGCCTCCGGGGAGAATAATCACAAACATGAAGATCGCCTCGCCCTGGATGTTGCTCGCAGCCCTGCCGGCGACCGCCGTGCTGCTGACCGGCTGGGTTGTCGCGCTGCGCCGGGGCCGACCCGGACGACTGGGACTGGTCCTGCGCACGATCGCCACCGTGCTGCTGGCGCTTGGTGCGGCCGGCGCGATGGTGCGCTGGGGCGGCCGGCCGGCAGCGCTGGTGATGCTCGACCGCTCGGCGAGCATGAGCTCAGGGCTCGAAGAAGCGCGCAACACCGCCCTGGCCGCCGGACGGGCGCTGGCGGAGCGCTTCGACGTGAGCTACGCCAGCTTCGGTGCGAGTGCCCGCACCGAAACCGCCGCGAGCATCCAGGAGGTCGCCGCCGACGGCACGGGTACGGATCTCGGTCAGGCCCTGGCCCTCGCGCGAAAGGAACTCGGGGCCGGTGAACCGCTGGTGCTGATCTCGGACGGGCGCTTCGGCGTCGCCGCGCTGCACGCCTCTACGATGGCATGGGGCACGAACGCACCGCGGCTGGTCGTGCTGCCCGCCGGACCGCGCTCCCCCGACGCGGCGATAACCGGGATAGACGCGCCGGCCGGCGTGCGCCCGGGCGAGAGGCTCGCGATCATCGTGCACGTTACCGGCACGGCGTCCGCTCCGACGGGAGTGCGCCTCACGCGCCGAACGGCCGGGGGAGAAGAGCGCGAGGTCGGTGCGCGACCCGCGAGACTGCCGTCCCGGGGCCGCGGCTCGGCAGAGCTGCGCTTCGACGACCTCGCCCCCGAAGGCGGGGTCGTCGAATACGTCGCGCGCATCGCCCCTCCGGGTGACGCCGAGGCCGGCAACAACGCTGTGCGCGCATTCGTCCCCGTGCTGGGGCCGATCCGCGCCGGCGTGATTGCGCGCACCAGCTCGCCGTGCGCGGCACGGCTGGCCCCGGCCGGGATCAGGGTAACGAGGTTCACGCCCGACTCCCTGCCGGAGAAACTCGACGCCTTCGACGTCCTGCTGCTCGAAAACCTGCCGCGCGCGGCGCTGGGAGCCGGGCGCGACCGCCGCATAGCCGCTTTCGTGCGCGCCGGCGGCGGCCTGGTAATGGCCGGCGGGCCGGACTCCTACGCCAGCGGCGGCTTCCACGACGGGGGCGAAATCGAGAAGGTCCTGCCGGCCTCGATGATTCCTCCCGACGACAAGGGACTGTTCGCGGTGCTGGTCCTCGACCGCTCCGGCAGCATGGGGCACGCGACGAACGAGGGCGACACCAAGCTGGAAAAGGTCCGGAGAGCCGCCGGTGCGATCATGGATCGCGAGGCGTTCTCCGAGCGCGACTTCCTGGCGGTGGTGGTCTTCAGCTCCGAAGCGGAACTCCTCGGCGCGCCGATCTCGCCCGTCGACGAGAGGGCCGCCGCCGAGTTGCGCAGGAGGCTCTCGAACGTTTCGCACGGGGGCTCGACCGACCTGGTCGCGGCGATCGAGAAGGCTGTGGCGGTCGTCGCCGCGAAGGCCCCGAAGCAGGCCGCCCGCCACATCATCCTGCTCTCCGACGGCCTGCCGGTGGGAGCCGGCAGCGGCCGCGGCAGGCAGAGGGCACGGTTGCTGTCGCTCGCGAAGCGCTTCGCGGCCGCCGGCGGCACGCTCAGCACGGTGGGAACCGGTTCGGGCGAAGAGGACCTGCCCCTGCTGACAGAGATCGCCAGGGCCGGTCACGGCCGGTTTCACCGGCCGGCGAACCTCGGTGAGCTGGCCGCGATCTTCCGCCGGGATCTCAGCAGCAAGCGCGCCGAAGTGATCAAGCGCAGCTTCGAACCGGTGCCCACCGCCCGCGGGCTTGCGGGACTTCCCGGGAAGCTGCCGAAACTCGAGGCCCGCAACCGGATCTCAAAGAAGAAGCTGGCCTGGACCGCGCTGGAAGCCCCCGCGCCAACCGGAACCGGTCGCGAGCCGCTGCTGGTCGCCTGGGAGCTGGGCAGGGGACGGGCGGCCTGCTTCGCCTCGGGACTGGGCAACCCGTGGAACCGCGAAGCGCTCGCCACCGAAGACTCCGGGACGCTCTGCCTGGCGCTGGTCCGCTGGGCGGCGGGCCGCTCGGGCCGCAGCGGCTGCCAGCTGGAGCTCCTGCGCGACGCGGCCGGCCGCGTGCGGCTTCAACTGGTCGCCCGCAAGGACGACGGCAGCCCGCTTTCGGGCCTTGCTCCCTCCGCGACAGTGCGCGGGCTCGAGAGCCCCGTCGCCCTCAAACAGGAATCGCCCTCGCGATACGCCGCGGACATCGAGTTGCCCCCCGGCGCCACTGAACTGGTCGCCGCGGCCGGCGATCCTTCCGCCGGTGAGCTGGCGCGCGCCGTGATCCCCGTCGCCTATCCCCGCGAGATCCTCCGCGTCGGCGTCGATCGCGAAGCCCTGGGAGAACTCGCCCGGCTGGCAGGCGGAAGACTGGCGCCATCACCCGCGCGCCTCGCGGCGTTGGAGTTCGAAACCGCGACCGGGCGGGGAAACTACCCCGCGGCACCGGCGCTTGCCGCAGCGGCGCTGGTGGTGATACTGTTCGAACTCGCGCTGCGCGCGACCAGGAGATAGAGGAAACGATGCCAGGGAACCGCGTCAAGACATCCGCCCCCCGGCCGCGCCAGGCCGGGCTGCCCCCGATGGAGGTCCTCGAGGGCGCGGCGATAGCCGAACGCTTCGCCGGGCACCTCGCCGACGAAAGCCGCCTGGCCGGCAGCGCCGAAGCGCTGGCCTTCCCGCTCTGCGAGGCCGACGTCTGCGAGCTCCTGCCTGGCGGCAGGACCGTGACGATCTCCAGCGGCCGCACCGGGATCTGCGGAGGCGCCGTGCCCCGGGGCGGCCTGGCAGTGAGTACCGAGCGGATGGACTCGCTGGCCGTCGAACAAGCCGGTGACGGCAGGTGGACGGCGCGCTGCGGACCGGGCCTCTCGCTCGAGAGACTGGGGAGCGAACTGGCCGCGCACGACCCCAAGCTCTTCTTCCCGCCCAACCCGACAGAGTCCACCGCGCAGGTCGGCGGAGCGGTAGCCGCCAACGCCTCGGGGGGACGCACCTACCGGTGGGGAGCGACCCGTCGCTACGTCCGCGGGCTGCGCGTGGCGCTGGCCTGCGGCGAGATTCTCGCCATCGCCCGCGGCGAGTGCCTCGCGTCGGATGGAGGGTTCGAAATCGAACTCTCCGGCGGCGGGGTTCTGAACGTGCCGGTCCCCCGCGTGAGGATGCCCGCGGTCAAGAGCGCCGCCGGCTACTTCGCCGCGCCGGACATGGACCTCGTCGACCTCTTCGTCGGCAGTGAAGGCACCCTCGGCGCAATAGTCGAAACAACGCTGGATCTCGAGATCGCGCCCGAGTCGATCCTCTCGCTCCAGGGCTTTTTCCCCGGCGAGGAAGGCGCACTGGATTTCGTTCGTGCGCTGCGCGGCGAGATCGAGAGCGAGGCGCCGCCCCCGGCCGGGGTGCAGGCCATCGAGTACTTCGACGGGCGCTCGCTGGACCTCCTGCGCGAGAAGCGCGCCGCAGACGGCCCGGACTCCGAGATTCCCGAGCTCCCGGGTGACGCCGGCGCGGCGGTGCTGGTCGAGGTCGCCGGCGACGCCCACGACGAAGACGAGGCTCTGGAATCGCTGGCGGTGCTGCTGGAGGCCTTCGGCGCCGACTCCGAAACCGCCTGGGCGGGCATGGACGAGCGCGAGCGCGAACGCCTGGCCGCCTTCCGCCACGCGCTGCCCGAGGCGGTCAACTCGCTGATCGGCCGGGCGCAGCGCGAGCATCCGGAACTCACCAAGGTAGGCACCGACATGGCAGTGCCCGCCGGCGCGCTTGGCGAGATGATGAACGCCTACCGTTCGGCGATGGAGACCGCCGGCCTGCGCTACGTGATCTTCGGCCACGCCGGCGAGAACCACCTGCACCTCAACGTGCTGCCCGCGAACATGGACGAGCACGCCCGGGCCAAGAAGCTCTACCTCGACCTGGCCCGCAGGGCGGTCGAGCTCGGCGGCACGGTCTCGGCGGAGCACGGCATCGGCAAGCTCAAGCGCGCGTTTCTCGAGGTGATGTACGGGCCGGAAGGCGTGAAGGAGATGCTCGGGGTCAAGCGCGCTCTGGATCCCGATGGCATTCTGGGACCGGGCACGCTCTTCCAGCAGCAGGAGTAGAACGGTTCTCATGAAGAAGGCCCTTCTCTTCGCCCTGGCGCTGCCGATCGCCGCCGGCCTGGGCTTCGCCATCGGGCGCTCGACAGGCAACTCCCGGAAACAGGACTGGTCCGCGGAGCTGTTCGGCAGCGGGCTGCCCGGGCACTTCACTTCCCGGGGCGGCCCGCTCCTCGAGGACCTGCGCACGAAGCGGTTCCGGCTGGCCATCGCCTCCTGCGGTTCGCCGCTGCGCATGCTCGGGTATCGAAACCTGCAGGGCCACTTCACCCTGGCCGTCTTCGACCACGCCGGCAAGCCGGTCTACGCCATGAGCAACGGCAAGGCCAGCGAGGAGTGCCGGGTGGACTACTCCAGCTTCGCCGGCCGCGGCATGCTCAAGTTCGTCTATCACACCTGGGACTGCCGCCAGGTCAAGCGCGCTCCCTGGAAGATCGAGGTGCTGGTCTTCAGGCCCGAGGGCCCGCCGGAGAGCAGCGTGCGGATCCTCCTGAAGCCCGCCCCGGGCGACACCGTGCAGATCGACAGGCTCGCGCTCCAGGCCAGGAGGAGCCTCGACTCGAGCCGCAAGTCGCCGGGCACGCCGGAGTCCGACCGGGCCTTCGCGCTGGCGGAACGCAGCCTCAACCAGCTGCGCAACATCGGTGTCGGCCGGCCCGCCGAGGTCATCACCTGCTTCAAGGCCATGAAGTGGGCCGACGGCGCCCTGGCCGAGGCCATCTCCGGCTACCTCGCGGAGCTGGAAGAAATCCAGCGCGCGCGAAAGTAACCGCCAGCCATCGGCCATCCAGCCCTTGCCCGGCCTTCGTCCGGGCCCCTTGACGCCTCACGCGCCAACTACTAGCATGCGGGGTAGATGGCTGCCAAGAGGGAAGATCTCGCCGGTCCGGCAGATACCGAACTGGTGCGCCGGACGCTGGCCGGGGACCGCGGGAGCTTCGAACAGCTCATCCGCCGTTACATGGGCGCGGTCTACGCCCTGGCCCTGCGCGAGGCCCCGCGCCAGAGCGACGCCGAGGACATAGCCCAGGAGACCTTCGTAAAGGCCTACAACCGCCTCGCCGAGCTCGAGGATCCCGCTGCCTTCCGCGGCTGGGTGCGGAGGATCGCGGTGAATCTCGCCCGCGACGCGGGCCGGCGCAAGAGCCGCCGGATGGAGATCTCCGATCACGCTGCGGGACCGGATTCGGCTAATATCGACATGCCCAGCGACGACCCTTCAATAAGCCACAAGTTCCGAATGCAGGAGGCCCGCGAGCAGGTGATCGCGGCCATCGCCGCCCTGCCCGAGGACTACTCCCAGGTCGCGGCGATGCGCTACATCGAGGGGCTCGACTACCAGGAGATGGCCGCCAGGCTGGGCCTGCGCCGCGAAGCCCTGCGCAAGCGCCTGCACCGCGCGAACATAATGCTGCGCAAGAACCTGCGGCACGCCTTCCCCGAACTCGCGGAGGAGCAGCCATGAACTGCCAGGAAGTCAAGGACAGCCTGCCCGCCTTCATCGACGGGGAACTACCGCCCGCCGAACGCGCCGAAGTCGAAAAGCACCTCGAGGGCTGCGAGGAGTGTCGCGCCGAAAAGCACCGCCAGGAGCAGTTCACCACGCGGGTCAAGACCTCGCTGGAGGACCTGCGCCCCAGCGAGATGTTCGTCAAGGGCGTGCTCGACCGCCTGGAGGACCCGGCCGCCAGGAAGCGGGAAGACGAGGCCGCCGCGCGGCGCACCAAGCTCTCGCTGTTTGCCGCCGGGGCGGTGATTCTCGCGGTGCTCCTCGCCGGCCTGGCCGTCAGCCTGACCGGCAGGCCGAAAGACAAGGAGGCCGGACGGGTCACCGGCTACGCCAAGGCCTGGCTGGTGACCAGGGCAGCGGGCGGTCGCGAGAAGAAGGACAAACTGCCGCTGCACCTTCCCGCCGGCAGCGAGGTGCAGACCGATCCCGGGGGCAAGGTGCTCCTGGACCTCGACGGCGGCGGTAGCGTCGAGCTGCTGGAAAAGTCGCGGATCTCCTTCACCTCCTCCCCCGGCGACCCGGTGGCCACGCTGCGGTCCGGGGGGCTCAGGCTCCTTACGAAGCCGGGCACCCCGGTGAGGATCAAGGCCGGCGCGGTGGGCGTTCTCGCCGATGACGGCGCCGAGGTGCAGGTTTCGCTGCAGTACGGCAAGGTGGTCACCGTGCACCTGGTCAAGGGCTCGGCCTCGATCACGTGCGGAGCGGACACCCGCCGGCCCGAGGTCGGCGAAGTCTGGCTGGCGCCGGCGGACGCCTCGGCCCCGGCAGAGCGCAAGCCGACCGCCCGCGACGGGAAGAACCGTTGAGCACGCGCGCGGCCAGGCTGGCCGGCAGCTGGTACCCGGGAAGCGCAGAATCGCTGACCGCCCGGCTCGACGGGTTCCTCGCTTCCGACGTCGATCCCGACAGGGCCATCGGCATCGTCGCGCCCCACGCCGGCTACGTCTACTCCGGGGCCACCGCCGGGCGGGTATACGCCCGCGTGGTGGTACCAGACCGCGTGGTGGTGCTTTGCGTCAACCACAAGGTCATCGGCAAACCGCTGGCGGCATGGATCGAGGGCGAGTGGGAAACACCCATCGGTTCACTCCCGGTCGACGCCGAGGCAGCTGCGCTGATTGTTGAGAACTGCCCGCCGCTGGAGGCCGACGAAGTCGCACACTCAGAAGAACACTCCCTGGAGATCCAGCTCCCGTTCATCAAGCGGCGGAATCCCGGCGCGAGAATCGTCCCGATCTCGGTCGGCTCGCACGACGCCGGCGCGCTGCAGTCTCTCGGAGAAGCAATCGCCGACTGCGTGAGGAACCTGCCGGGGGAGGCGCTGATCGTGGCCTCCAACGACATGACCCACTTCGAGCCCGCCGCGGCGGCCGCGGAGCGCGACGCCATGGCCCTCGAACGCGTCAGGGCCCTCGACCCCGCGGGGCTCCTCGACGTCGTCGCCCGGGAGGGCATCTCGATGTGCGGCGCCGGCCCCACCGCGACCATGCTCTGGGCCGCGGAGAAGCTCGGCGCCACGGGGTGCGAACTGGTGGACTACTCGCACAGCGGGATGGTCACCGGCGACGACTCGGACGTCGTGGCCTACGCGGGGTTGATAGTAACCTAGCAGACCGTTGAAAAACGGCCTGCTAGCGAGGCCTAACATCGTGGGCGACTTCGCAGGCGTACACGTACGGGTAGGCAGCGAAGCGTCACACGTTCGCGACCTGTGTGCTCCACGGGGACCGGTAACGGCAGGGGTGCGGGTACTACAGACGCCCGAGTGAAGGAGTTCATCATGACTCAAGCAACCGCAAGCGCTACGTACGAGAGCGAGGTCGCCGGCTGGAAGGCTCTGGTGCTGGAAAACGAGTTCCTGAGGGTCACCTCGCTGCCCGGCTACGGCGGCTGGATCCTGTCGGTGGTCTACCGGCCGCGCGACGTCGAGCTGCTGTGGCAGTCGCCGCGCGGCGTGATTCACCGGGACGACGCGCCGGTAGTCACCGACCCGCTGCAGCAGTACAAGGCACGTTCGCCCGGTGCCTGGCCGGAGATATTCCCGCACGGCTCGGTGGCCACCCGGGTCAAGGGCGTGACCATCCCCTTCCACGGCGAGGTGGTCAGCCGCGCGTGGCGCTGCGAGGTCGTCGAGCCCGAGGGCCGTCGGGTTTCGGCACGGCTCACCGTGGACTGCCACCTGATGCCCCTGCGACTGGAACGGACCATGATCCTGGAAGCAGGGCGGCCGGTGCTGCGCCTGGAGGAGACCGCCAGCAACCTGTGCGCCGACCCGGTGGAATTCATGTGGGGCCACCACCCCATCTTCGGCAAGCCCCTCCTGGGCGAGGGTTCGCGCATCCACGCGCCCGCGGGAAGCACTCTGGGCGACGACTTCGACCCCGGCGGCTGGCCCGACCGCGACGGCCGCGACATGTCCCTGGCACCCCTGGAGGGCTCGGGGGTCAGCGACATGTTCTACCTCTCGGACATGTCCGCCGGCTGGTTGGCGCTCAACAACCCCGGCATCGACCTGGGTGCAGCACTCAGCTGGGACCGGGAGGTGTTCCCCTACGTCTGGATCTGGCGCGACGCCGGCGGCGCCCGCGACTGGCCCTACTTCGGAAGGGCCTACACCACCGCGCTGGAACCCTTCAGCAGCCTGCCCGGCGCGCGCGAGCGGGGCGAACGCCTGCTGCGACTGGAAGGCAACGCGGCGATGTCGACCGCGCTGAACCTCACCGCCTTCGAGGGACTCGAAGAGGTAAGCGCGGTCTCGCCGGAGGGCGACGTCAGCTGAACGGAAGCCCTGAGGCGGCTAGCAGGCCGCTGAAAGAGGTGCCCTTGGCACCGAGCCTGAGAAAGGAGAAAGGAGAGAGTGGACCGCCCTTCGACCCTTCGGCAGGCTCAGGGCCTCTGTGTGGAAGAGCCTTGAGCGCAGTCGAAAGGCAGGAGAGGCAAGTGCCGCCATCTCGCGGTCCATGTCCGGCAATGCGAAAGATTCCACGGCTCTCCTTTCTGCTTTCACCTTTCTCCTGCTCTGCAGGCCGTTCTTCAACGGCCTGCTAGAAGATCTCCGGACCCTTGGGGTTGGCCGGCTCGGCCGCCTTGCCCGTCAGCCTGAACCTGCCGTCCTTCGGGTTCCAGGCCAGTTTGTCTTCGTTGGCCTTCAGCCAGGCCAACTGCTGTCCAGCGGCAGCCTTGATCTTCTCGGCGGACAAACGGTAGTACCGTGACGACCGCTTGTTGCTGCGGCCGGAAAGGTACTCGAATTGCCCCAGGGCGTACGCGCCGGTGTGCTTGGACTTCAGTGCGGCGTGCCAGAGCAGCACCTTGAGCCCCAGCCTGCGACCCGCAACGACCAGAATCGCGCCCCAGATGGACTCGCTGTGCCCCCCCCGGCGTTCGGAGTCGGCCTTCATCAGCTTGCGCACCAGGGCTTCGTCGACCTTGCCGCCGACGAAGGCACAGGCCCACGCCTTGTGGAGCTGATCACCGGCGCTCTCCTTCTTCTCGACCGATCGCGCGAATTCCGCCTGGAACTCCGCCACCAGCGGCTTGCAGGCCTCGCGCAGTTCGGCCGGGTTCAGGTCCTTTCTTCCCTGGGGGTGGACCAGCATGCTCAGCGCGCCGGGGCTCGCGGCCCCGGCCTTCAAGTGCTGGCGAACCCAGGCGCCCAGGGCCCTCCTTCCCAGTTCGCGGTTGACCTTGGGCAACTCGGTCACGAGCCTGCCCGCGCCGATGTGCGGCGAGAACACCCTCCCGACCAGTTCCTCGACCAGCTCGACGACGTTCGCGTCCTTCGCCGCTGCGGGTTTCCCGCGCACCAGCTTGAGCAAGGCCCCGGCCGCGCGGGCGTGGCCGTTGCGCGGGTCGGCCATGTCCTTGCCGAGCTTCAGGCCCCACTTCTTCTCGATGGCCCGACACAGCCGCTCCCGCTTCGCCAGGTCGGGGTGCAGCGCGCCCGTGAAGCGCTGCTTGCCGGCATCCCACTTGAGGGACTTCTCGTGCTCGTCGATCCACTTCTCGGCCTTGCGCACGTCTTCGAGGGACGCGCCGCTTATCTTCATGTGGTGCCCGGCCCAGCCCACCAGGCGGTTGAAATTACTCAGAGCAGGGTTGTAACGCGGAACCCTGCTGCCGCCGGCAGCAATCTCGACCCGGGCGACCGCGAGCATCAAGCGCAGGCCCGCGACGCTCCCGGTGCGCGCCACGTAGTCGGCGGCCTGGATAAGCTGCCTCTGATATCTGGCGTTGGCCTTGATACCATCGCTCACCAGACGATGGACCTCGCCCTGCGAGAGCTTCCCGCCGACGTAGAGGTAGGTGAGACCCGTGTACATCTTCTTCTCGGCGCTGTTGGTCTTCCCTGCCTCCAGATAACGCTTCTTGAACTCCGGCCGCAGCCTGGCGCAGGCGGCGGCGAGCATCTCCGGTTTGACACCCCGCAGCGAAGCAAGATCGTAGTAGGAGCCGGTGGTCGCCATCTGCTCCAGCACCGGGCTGATCGACGAGACGCAGACTTCGACGGCGAGTTCCGGAGCCACTGCCGCCAGCTTGGGCATCAGCTTGGTGCGGTAGCTCGAGAGGCTGCTGCCCGCCAGGCGGATCAGCTCCTTCGCCACCGCCTTGAACTCGGCCGTCCTGGCCGCGGCGGCATCCTTCTGGCCGAAGTCCACCAGCTGCAACAGGGCGTTGACCGCCGAGTGCGTCCCGACCCGGAGACCGCTGATGACATCGTACCCGGACTTCTTCCTGAGTGCCGCGGCCGCCCGGTGGAGCGCCTCCAGCCCGGGCTGTGGCGCCCCGCCGGCGAAGCGTCCCACCTTCGCGTCCCAGCTGAGCTTGGCAAGGTTCGCCCCCAGCCATTTTCGCGCCGCGGCGATGGTTCCACTCGCATTACCCCTGTCCGCCGGCAGGATCCAGCCGACCAGGGCGTAGAAGCGCGTGAGCGCCGGCGGCCAGTAGCTCCGAACAAATGGACGGGCGCGCTTGGCGGGAACCTTCTCCGCGGCCTCGTCCAGCTTCTCTTCCGGGACGGGACGACCGCTCTTCCCGGGGACGACCCGGCCGCGCGGCACGCGATTGTCGGCCTGGTGACTTTCGGCGGCATCGAGCAGCAGCGCCAGGCACTCCCTGGCGCCACCCGTCGCCAGGCTGCTGCCCAGGAGGTAAGTCACCCGGGCGTCCCTGGACGGCAGGCGCTCCTTGAGCAGCTTGCGTGCCGCGGCCAGCTCCTTGCCGCCGTCCTTCTCGCCGGCGACGACCAGCGCCGCGGCGATCCAAACCCGGGTCAGCGGGTTGTGCCTGGGACCGGCGGTCAGCAGCTTTCGTGCGGCCTTTCCGAGGTTCCTGCGGCCATTGCCGCTGAACTCCGGCCAGTTCCAGGGTTCGCCGCCGGGGTAGCGCACCGCTGCGCGGCTGATCCACTCCTCGAGCCGCACCACCATGAGGCGCTCCCCGAGCGCGGGGACCAGCTTGGGGATCTTGCGGGAGGCGGCAGGCCCGAGATCCGCGTGCTTCCAGAGCCTCGCGGTGAAAAGCAGCCAGTCCATCACCGCCACGAGGTCGGCGTCGGCGCGGGCCTTGTCGTCCTTCTCCAGGAGCGTCAGCAATTCCCAGAAGAGGTCGTGGCGACCCGCGGCCCCCGCCCGGCGGATGCGCTTCAACGCGTTCTCGATCTTCCAGCGCGCCGCGGCAGCGGCCAGTTTCTTGTCCGGGAAACTGGTCAGCGCGGGAGCCGGCTTGACCGCCACCGGTGGGCGTCGTCGTGGTGGTTCTTCCATGGCTGTCGACAGGTTCGCGAGTCCTGTCGCCATCAAGGCTGTGATCACGTAAAGAGCGGTGCGTATTCTATGCATGATTCGGTCCCCCGAGATGGCTGGCGTGTTGCACCCTGCTTCCCCGCTATTCAACCTGTTAGACTCCCATTATGCCCACCAGTTTCGAAATTGCCGGCAATTCCCGGTGTGCACTTGAGAGCCCCCGGCGCAAGATGCTTCGCCGCAAGCGCTTGGCACTACAGCGCTATTTTCTGGAGACCTCACATCGTACGCGTACGATGGGGGCGGCGCATCCAAAATGCCCTGCACCAAGCGTTTAGCAGGCCGTTGAAAAAGTGCCATTGGCACCGAGCCTGAGACAGGAGAAAGGAGAGAGTAGACCGCCCTTCGACACGAGCTCAGGGCCCTTCTATGGAAAAGCCTTGAGCGCAGTCGAAAGGCAGGAGAGGCAAGTGCCGCTATCTCGCTGTCTATGTCCTGCAATGTGAAAGATTCCACGGCTCTCCTTTGTAAGCTTCCTGCTCGCTCGGCCTCAGGCTCCAGGCTTCGCCTTCGGCTACGCCCCGGCACAGCAGGGCTTCCCGGGGCCCTCTGGACCCCGCCGCCTTCGGCGCCGGGCGGTTGCCTGCCAGGGCCCTGGGGGTTAGAATCGCCTGGGGGGGCAGGAGGCTTGCATGTCCCGAAATCTCGCGGCCATGGCCCTGGCGCCGGGCCTGCTTCTGGCTCTGATCGGATGTAACGGCAACAAGGGGGGCAACGGCTCCGACGATCCGTCCGGCGGCGGCTCGACCAGGACCGTTCCGGCGCGCCCCGAGTTCCTGCTCTATGAGTCCAACAGCCGCAAGGTTATCGAAGACGCCTTGGGCAACCGCAAGACCGTACGCGTCGAGCAAACCGTCAAGGTCTGCCGCAATGCCCTGCGCTTCGACGATTCCTCCGGCAAGACCAGCAGCATCATCCGCCTGGATCGCAAGGTGGTCTGGCGCCTGGATCACGTGAAGCGCACATACATGCAGGGCACCTTCGCAGAGCACGCCGCGCAGGTCGAAGGTATCAAGCGCCTGCTGGCCACCCAGCTGGGCGACGCGAAGCTGAGCGCCGCCCAGCGGAGGTCGATAGAGATCGCCATCGGACGTCGCCAGCCCAGGGTGAACGAGAAGGTGGATCCCGAGCCGGTTCGGCTCCTGGGGCACAAGTGTCGCCACGTCAGCTATTTCGAAGACGGCAATCTGCGCGTGGAAGAGTGGGTCGCCGACGACGTGAAGCTGCCCTGCGACCTGACCGAGTTGCGCAGGCTCACCGGCGACTTCAGCAGCGACCTGCTGGCGCGGCTCAAGGCCCGTCCGGGCCTGGCGCTCAAGCTGCGGGTGCTCGGCAGGCTGCCCACCAGCCCGCGCCTCGAGGAACGCACCGTTACCCGGGTGGCATTGCCGGCCAAGCTCGCCCCCGGGCTCTTCGAGCTGCCCCCCAACTACACCCGGTCCCGTGCCCCCGCGCGCCGCCGCACGCGCTAGCAGGCCGTTGAAGAAGGTGCCCTTGGCACCGAGCCTGAGAAAGGAGAGAAGATTCCACGGCTCTCCTTTCTACTTCCACCTTTCTCCTGCTCTGCAGGCCGTTTTTCAAGGGCCTGCTGGCGAAGCCCAAATGGGTTCTGGCGCCTCGCGCGAATTGCGACTAGAATCCGCCCCTCAGGGTCCCTCAGGGTCCGGCCCGACCCGGGCCGGCATTTCGGGAGGGCGCATCGCGCCCGGTTACGGGAGAACCTGTTCGGCATGAGTGAAGTGACCGGCAGCAGGATCGGCTGCGCCAACGGCGAGATGGTTGTTCCCGGCGGTCCGGTTGTCCCGACCACCGCGGGGGATGGCGTTGCTCCGAATGTCTCCAGCTCCGTGCGCCGTGCGGTCGACGCGGTGGTCGCGCACACGTAGGAGGCGCAGTGGCCAAGGCCCAGACCCCCAGACCCGCCCGCCCCGGGCAGCTGCGCCAGAGGGCGGCGGAGGAGCGGCGCAAGGTCCAGGAGATGGACCGCATGCTCGCGCGCCTTGAGGCGCGGCTTTCCGAGGGAGGCTCGGAGCCCCGGAGTCGCCGAACCGGCAAGTCGGCGGGCAAGGGTCGCGAGCGCCGGATCTTCCCGCGGCTGGCCGCCGACCTGGTGCTGCGCTATCGCTGGCCGGGGCGGCACGCGCCGCTGGTCGGCCGCGTACGCGACATATCCCGCGGCGGGATGCGCCTGATAACCGCCAGGCAGCTGGCCCCCGGCCTCCTGCTGCAGGCCTCGCTGCACACCCCGGGTGGCCCGGGACCGAAGTTCGAGGGGCAGATGTACCTCGAGGTGGTGCACTGCCGGAAGCACAACGACCTGTGGGACGTGGGCGCGCGCTTCAGCCCCATGCCCACCGAGAAGTTCAGAGGCACCGAGCGACGCCGCTCGCGGCGTTTCACGGTGGGACTGGACCTGGCTTACCGCATCAGCGGGGGCGAGTCTTCTCCCCCCCGGCGCGGCCAGGTCCGCGACATCTCCCGCGGTGGCGTGCGCTTCTACGCCGATTCGCGCCTGCGCGTCGGGGCCATGGCCGCGGTTGTGGTCAGCGGCGGTCGCGACACCTCCGACGGCGGGGGAACGCGCGTGAAGGTCAGCGCGCTGATCCGCGTGGTCCGCTGCCGCCGCGTGGGTAATCGCTTCGAGGTCGGCGCGAAGTTCGTCGGCTAGCTCCCGCATGAAGCGCCGGATCTACCTGCGAGCGCTCATCTGGATGGCCCCGGCGGTGGTACTCGCCGGCTACTACGGTTACCGCTGGGTCCGCGAGAGCGTCCTGCGCAACGCGGTCGCTGAAGCAATAGCCGTGGGGTTCGGCGGGGAGTGCTCGATCGGCCGCGCGATCGTCAGGGAGAAGCGCGTCTTCTTCGGCGACCTCCGACTGAGCCATCCCTCGGGGCTCACGATCACCTGCGAGAACGCCGTGTTGCCGCTCTCGGGATGGCCGCTGGAGGCCAGGGGCACCGGGCGGGTCGACGCGTTGAACGCCAGACTGAAGCTCGGGGATCTGCCGGAGATCGCCATCGACAAGGTCAACGTCCTTCGCAAACGGGACGAAGAGAGAAACGCGACCGTCACGACCGTGATGATCGCCTCGGACTGCTCGGGGCTCAACGCCGCGCTCGAGAAACGTGCCGGCGTCCGCTTCCATAGGGGCCGGTTCGAAATCTACTCGCGTCCGGACACGGGGGCCGGAAAGCTGAACTTCCCGGTACTGGTGCGCCTGCTAGACTTCAAGGTCCGCGGCACCGACGGGAAGTTCGAGGTCGAAGCCGTCGAGGCGCGCGCGACCGTTCGGGTGACCGGCACCCGCGGGAATCCGGTTATCGACCTCGGCGAACTCGAGCCCTGGCTGAGCAACGACTTCGTCAGGGGATTCGAGGACCTCGTCCCGTGAAGGTCAAGTCGCTGCACGCCTGGGACCTCGCGCCGGCAGAGGCCGCGGCGTTTCAGAAGCGGAGTCCACGAAGAAGGACAGGCTCTCTTCCTCTGACGGAGTCATGGACGCCACGGAGAACAGCTGTGGGCATCGGCCTTGGCTCAGTTCTCATCAACGATGTGCGGGTTCTCCGTGGCCGCGGCATGGCCGGAGGCGATAACGGGCGGCTCAGCGGGGAAAGGCGGGGGTCGGCGTGCGCTTCGTGCGCTCGGTGCCCTTCTTGTGCTTCGTGTTGAAGGGGGGGTGTCGTGACGGCAGGGAGGCTTGAGCGCAGCGCGGGGTTCATCGTCTTCCGGGAGGCCGCGGGCGGCCGCGAGTACCTGCTGATCCGGGATCGCAAGCACGGCAACTGGGGCTTCCCCAAGGGGCACCTGGAGGGCGAGGAGGACGACCTCTCCGCCGCCCGCCGCGAAACCCGCGAGGAGGCGGGGGTCGGCGATCTGGAACCGGTCGCCGGATTCCGTGAGGAAATGCGCTACCCGCTGCGCTCCGGCCGCACCAAGACCACGGTGCTGTTCCTCGCCGAGATGCCCGCCGGCGAGAGCGTGACTCCCGGCAGGGGCGAGGTCGTCGACTGGGCCTGGCTGCCGGTCGAGGGTGCGCTCCAACGCCTGTCCTTCGACGCCGCCCGCGCCGCACTGCGGCGGGCCGCCGCCCTGGCGGGGGAGGGGCGCTTGAGCCGCATCGACTACGACGCGGTCTCCGAGCGCTACGACCGCTCGCGCAACTTCGACGCGGAGTTCACCCGCCGGCTCCTGGCGATCCTGCCAGGCGACTTCCGGCCCGCGCGCGCGCTCGACGTGGGCTGCGGAACGGGCAACGCCACCGCCTGCCTCGTCGAGGCCTTCCCTGGGACCGCCGTCTTCGGCCTGGACCTCTCGGCAGGAATGCTGTCGAAGGCCCGCGCCAAGCACGCTCGCCTGCCGCTGGTTCGCGGCTGCGCTTCGAAGCTGCCCTTCATCGGCGGGAAGCTCGACCTGGTGCTCAGCACCTACGTGCTGCATCACCTCGAGCACCCCGTGGGATTCTACGCGGGCCTCGAGCGCTGCCTGAGCCCCGGCGGCCGGGCCGTGCTGCTCACCGCCGGCCACCGGCAGATCCGCGAGCACTTCCTGATCCGGTTCTTCCCGCGCTTCGGGGAAATCGACTGCGAACGCTTTCCCTCTCTCGATGAGGTCGAATCCGGTCTGCGAACCGCCGGCCTGGAAATCTCGACCCGGAGCGAGATTCCCGTGGCGGAGTACGCCGTCGACCGGCGCTATCTCGAGCGCGTGCGCAACAGGCACATCAGCACGTTCGAACTGATGGACGACCGCGAGTTCTCGGAGGGGCTGCAGGCCCTCTCGGCCTGGGTGGCCGCGCACGCGGGCCCGGAAGAGAAGCGACCGCGGCACACGGCGCGCGGCACGCTGATTCTGGCCCGCAAGCCCTGACCGGCGATCAGCGCGGTCCGCCGCCCGGGCCCCGCCGCCGGTCCGGCCGCCGGTCCGGCCGCCGGCCTGCGTCGGGGCCCCCGCCGTTCTCGATGGAGCGCCTGATACCCTCGACGCGGCGCCGGTACATCTGGCGCACGTGCCGATCACCGATCTTTTCGGTCAGTTTACCGAGTCGCTTCACGGCCTTCTGCAGCCACATCCCGTCGCCCTCGGGGCCACCGGCGGCATAGGCGAAGAGCAGCTTGGGGATCTCCGCGCGCAGGACCTCGTGAACGCGCCGGGAGTTGCGCATCTTCTCGCGCATCGGACCGGGCGGGACCCTGAGCTTGCGGATCTTGTCCTCGAGGTTCTTGGTGTAGGCGTCGAGCTCGCCGGCCTCCCTGGCCCGCAGGACGTCGAGGAGGGTCTTCTCCCACTTCTCCCTCACCTGCCGGCTGAGGTCCTTGAAGGCGTCGGCCAGGGGGTCGGTTGGCTTGGCCACGTAGGCCTTGACCAGCTGCACGATGCGCACCGTTCCCTCGGGGACCTGGACGTGCTTGAGTGGATCGTTCTCGTCGGGGGCGATGGTGAACTCGCCGGTCTTGCTGCGGTAGCTCAGGAGAATGGCTTCGGTGGTCAGTCCCCCGGCGGCCTGGATCTTGACCCACAAGCGCTCGTTGCGCAGCTTCTTCTCCTGCCCGGGGTCTACCGGCACCAGCAGCGGCGAGCGCCCGGGTGCCCCCGCCGGCACGGCAGCGACCGCCAGCAGCGCCGCGGCAGGCAGCAGGGAAAGGGCCAGCGTCCGTTTCATGGCGGAGATTATAACAGATTGCCCCGCCGCGAGTAACCATTTCCGGAATGAAGAAGGGCGGCCCGGGCCGCCCGAAAACGCGCGTCTGGCTTCGAACTCGATATCAGGCGCTTTCCTTGTGCCGGTCCGCCTCGGCCCCGTCCGAGGCAGCCTCGTCGCCGCCCTTCTGCGGCTTGGCGCTGGAGAGCTCTATGGGCTTTGGCGCCTTGAGCGCCGTGGCGCCCCGCTCTATGACTTCCGGCGTAATCACGTACTCGCGCAGGTCCTGGCGCTCTGGCAGGTCGAACATGATGTCGATCATCACGTTCTCGAGGATCGCGCGCAGGCCGCGCGCGCCGGTCTTCTTGTCGCGGGCCTTGGCGGCCACCAAACGTAGGGACTCGTCGGCGAAGGCCAGGCGGGCGTTCTCCAGTTCGAACAACTTCTGGTACTGCTTGACCAGCGCGTTCTTGGGGTCGGTGAGGATGTGCACCAGCGCATCCTCGTCCAGCGGTTCGAGGTTGCAGATCACCGGCACCCGGCCGACCAGTTCGGGGATCAGGCCGAACTTGACCAGGTCGTGACTCTCAACGTTCTCGAGCACCTCGGTCCGGGCCTGCTCGCCGGCGCCGCGGGCCTCCTCGCTGAAGCCCATCATGCGGTGACCGGTGCGCAGGCCGACGATCTCCTCCAGGCCGTCGAACATGCCCCCGCAGATGAACAGGATCTTGGAGGTGTCCATCTGGATGTACTTCTGTTCGGGATGCTTCCTGCCGCCCTGCGGCGGGATGTTCGCGGTGGTGCCCTCCAGGATCTTCAGCAGCGCCTGCTGCACGCCCTCGCCGCTGACGTCGCGGGTGATAGAGGGGTTCTCGCTGCGCCGGCCGATCTTGTCGATCTCGTCGACGTAGATGATGCCGCGCTCGGCGACTTCCAGGTTGAAGTCCGCCACCTGCAGCAGCCGGAGCAGCAGATTCTCGACGTCCTCGCCGACGTAACCGGCCTCGGTCAGCGTGGTGGCGTCGCCGATGGCCAGGGGCACGTCCAGGGTCTTGGCCAGCACCTGGGCCAGCAGGGTCTTGCCGCAGCCGGTGGGGCCGATGAGCATGATGTTGCTCTTCTCGATCTCGACGCCGTCGTCGGCCCCGGCGGTGGTAATCCGCCTGTAGTGGTTGTGGACCGCCACCGCGAGCACGCGCTTGGCGGACTCCTGGCCGACGACGTACTCGTCCAGGCGGGCCTTGATCTCGCGCGGAGAGGGAATCTTCTCGAAGCCGGGGTGCGCCGCTCGGCGCACCTTGTCCTGGTCCAGGATCGAGGTGCAGAGGTCGACGCACTCCTCGCAGATGTAGATCCCCGGGGGGCCGGCAACCATCCGCCCGGCCTCCTGGCGGTCGCGGCCGCAGAAGGTGCAGAACTCGAAGTCGGCGGGGCTATCGCCCCCGCCGCTGTCCTTCCCGCTTCGGGAACGCCTGATCTTCTTCTTCGTCACTCTGCCGCCTTGGGTTCCTCGCCCGGCTTGATGATCTCGTCGACGATGCCGTACTCCACGGATTCCTCCGCGGTCATGTAGTGGTCGCGGTCGGTGTCCTTCTCGACCTGCTCGAGAGGCTTCCCGGTGTGCTCCGCGAGGATCTCGTTGAGGCGCTTCTTGAGCTTGAGAATCTCGTCGGCGTGGATGGAGATGTCCGAGGCCGTGCCCTGAAAACCGCCCCAGGGCTGGTGGATCATCACCCGGCTGTTGGGCAGGATGTGGCGCTTGCCCCTGGTACCGGCGGCCAGCAGCACCGCGCCCATGCTGGAGGCCTGGCCCACGCAGTAGGTCTGCACGTCGTTGGAAACGAACTGCATGGTGTCGTAGATGGCCAGGCCCGCGGTTATCGAGCCGCCCGGCGAGTTGACGTACACGTTGATATCCTGCTCCTTGTTCTCGAGCTGCAGGAACAGCATCTGGGCTATCACCAGGTTGGCGATGGGATCGTTGATCTCCTCGCCGATGAAGACGATCCGGTCCTTGAGCAGCCGGCTGAAGATGTCGTAGGAGCGTTCGCCCCGGCCGGTCTTTTCAACCACGATGGGAACCAGGCTCATGGTCTCTCTCCTAATCCTAAGCCCTGCCTTACGGCCCCTGCGGGGCAGACGGCTACTTCTTCTTATCGGTCTTGGAGGCGCTTTTCTTCCCGGTCTTCTTGTCCGGCTTGGCCTTTGAGGCCTTGGTGCGCACCGAATCCTTCTTCTTGGCCGGCTTGGCCTTTGAGGCCTTGGTGCGCACCGAATCCTTCTTCTTGGTCGGCTTGGCCTTCGAGGCCTTGGTGCGCACCGAATCCTTCTTCTTGGCGGAGGACGGCTTCTCCTCGTCCTTCACCGCCTTGGTCCGCACCGACTTCTTCCTGGAGGGCTTCTTGTCGGCCTTCTTCTCCGGCTTCTTCTCGGTGATGATGGCCTTGGAGATGATCAGCTCCATGATCTTGCGCTCTCGCAATTCGGCCTTGACGGAGTCCAGTTCGCCCTGCTCCTCGGCGTGATTCTTGAGAGCCACCGGGTCGACGCCGCGGCGCGCGGCAAGGGAAGCGAAGTGGCTGTCGATCTCGTCCTCGCCGGGCTCGAGTTCCCGTGCCCTGGCGATCTTCTCGAGGATCAGGTAGCCGCGCAGGTCGCGCTCGGCCTGCTGGCGGCTGACGTTGCGCATCTCCGCGGCGGCGTCGCCGCTGAGGGCGTCGGCGGGCATGCCCATGCGCTGCAGCTGGTAGCGCCGACGGAGTTCGTCGCGCTCGGTCGTGCGCTCCAGGAGCTTCTCGGGCAGTTCGAAGCTGGTGGCCTCGATCAGCCGGTCGACCACCTGGCGGCGCAATTCGGTCTCGGCGTTCTGCTTCTTCTCTTCGGCCAGGGTCTCGCGCACGCGCTTGAGCAGGCCCTCGGCGCTGGATTCGCCCACGCGCTTGGCGAGTTCGTCGTCGAGCTCCGGCAGCTTGGGCCGCTTGATCTCCTTGACCTCGATATCGGCCACGCCCTTCTTGCCGCGGTACTCCTCGATCTTGAAGTTCATGGGAACTTCGACCTCGACGCTCAGCCGCTTGCCGGACTCCAGGCCCAGGAACTTCTCGCTGGGAACCTCGAAGGGCAACCCCAGGGCGCGTTCTTCCATCAGGCCCAGGGGCAGCTCGGAGTCCTTCCAGGCCTCCTTGTCGTCGATGGAGAGCTTGACGTCGACGGTCACAAAATCCTCGGCCGCGGCCGGCTCGCTCACCGGGTGAACCTCGGCGAAGCGCCGGCGGATGCGGCCGATGGCCTCGGTGACCTCTTCCTCGCTGACCTCCTCGCCGGGACGCTCGAGCTTGAGGCCCTCGCACTCCGGTGCGTCGAACTCGGGCTTGACCTCGATCTCGCACTCGTACTTCAGCGGTTTGGCAACGTCGAAGGTGACCTTCTCGGCGTCCATGTCGGGTTCGCCGACCGGTTCGAGCTTCTTCTCCTCGACGGCGTCCTTGAAGGACTCCTCAAGCAGCTTGGCCTTGACGTCGGCGTCGATCTGGCGGCCGAACTTGCTGACCAGCAGGGGCTTGGGCACGCGGCCCTTGCGGAAGCCGGGCAGGGCGATGCTCTTGCCCAACTCGTCGCAGACTTCGTCGTACTGTTCCTTGACTTTCTCGACCCCGACCTCGACCGCGAGTCGCTTCTTGCAGGGGCCCAGGTCAACAACTTCGGCCTTCATTGGGATTCCTTTCGGTACTGCCTGGTGGCGCTCTGTCAGACAAGACAAAACGTGCCACGCACAGCGCGGCACCATTCGGACAAACCATGTTATCGCGGGGGCTTAGAGTGTCAAGCTCAGCGCGCCTGCGATGCTTTTCGGTCTTCGGTGGCCGTTTCTACACCCCCGGTCTTCCCGGTCGCCCTGGCCGGCGCCCTGGCCGGGGTCTTGGCCGGCGCCCTGGCCGGCGCCTTCAGCCTCAGGCTCCTTACCACGCTGCTGACCAGCGGCTTGAAGGCTTCGGAGTGGCGGTCGACGTATATCCCGAAAGCCGCCCAGGCGCGCTTGCCCTGCGCCGCGAACACGGCCCGAGCCGTGACCGTCGTGCCGCCGGCCCGGCCGTTGTACTTCCTGAACCGGCCCGCGGTCCCGCAGCCCAGCGCGTATGCAGAATCCTCGCTGCGCCTGGCGAAGACCTTCGGCATCTCCTTCTTCAGGAGCTTCTCGAGCCGGTTCGCGGCCTCCTCCGGCGTCGCCTGCCCGATCTCCACGGCGTAAACCTCGACGAAGGCATTCTTGTGCTTCTCGTAGCTCTGCGCGACCATGCCGCTTCCGGACCTCTGGCGATGCTTCCAGCCCTCGGGGAACGCGATCCAGAATCCATGCTCCGCGAAGGGGCACCAGCCGGTGCCCCTGGGCGCCGGCCTGGTCTGGTGACTCCCGGCCCGCCCGATCTCCTCGATCCGCGCGCGGAGCAGGCCCGCGACTTCGCGGGCGACCCGGCGGTGCTGCTCGCCGCCCTCCAGCGACTGGGCCCAGACCCTCACCGCCACTCTCCTCCGAGAGAAGAGCAGGAAGCAGCTGGGTCTCGCCGGAGCCTTGCGGGGAACGTAGTGGTGCTCGGTCGTGCCGGCCACCCGGGTCGTCGAGCGTTCGAGGCTCTTGTCCTTCTCGATCGCCTCGCGCCAGAGCCTGACCATCTTTCGGGGCGCGTCGAGCTCGGCGAGATCCACCCGAACCGCCAGGAGCTCCTTCGCGGGGGAGGTCGCCGCGGCCTTCGCGCAGCTGTAGCTCACCGAGGACTTGACCACCCGCAGCCCCCCCCAGGCAGTGGCCTTCTCCCGGGACGCGTCGATCACCGACCGACTCCACCTGCAACCCTCGGCCGGCCCGGGCATCGCCCCGGCGGGAACGTGAAGCCTGTTCAGGGCGAACTCGGAGGCAGGGGAGGAGACCGCCGCGGTGCACAGCATCGCGGCCAGCAGGGCCAGGGCGGGGCATCGCGTCATGAGGTCCTTCTCCACAGGCCGCGGCGGGACTCGGCCTCGCCGTCCCCTTCAGTCTATCCCCCGGGCGAGAGAAGCCAACCGCACTTTGCGGACAGGAGACCATTAGCTCGCCCTCGTGCGTCAGAGGTCGGGGTCGGAATCGGGGTCGCGGTCGGGACAAGTGCGATCTGCGGCACTCCCGCGCTTGAACCCGCCGCCTCCTGCGGTTATACAGTCGTTCACGATGAACGCCGAGACCTACTCGCTGACCAACCTCCAGCAGCTGGAAGCCGAAAGCATCCAGATAATTCGCGAGGTCACCGCCTGCTTCGAGAACCCGGTGATGCTCTACTCGGTGGGCAAGGACTCCTCGGTGATGCTGCACCTGGCGCGCAGGGCATTCGAGCCGGGCAGGATTCCCTTCCCCCTGCTGCACGTCGACACGACCCTCAAGTTTCCCGAGATGTACGAGTTCCGGGATCGCTTCACGCGGGAGATCGGCGTCGAACTGCGGGTGCACACCAACACCGAAGCGATCGACGCCGGCACCAACCCGTACGACTCCGGCACGCAGAAGTGCTGCGCGGCGCTCAAAACCCAGGCCCTGCTCGACGCCCTGAACTCCGGCGGCTATGACGCGGCCTTCGGCGGCGCGCGCCGCGAGGAGGAGAAGAGCCGTGCCAAGGAGCGCGTGCTTTCCTTCCGCGACAGGTTCGGCCAGTGGGAACCCCGGGACCAGCGCCCCGAACTCTGGGAACTCTACAACACGCGCATCAACAAGGGCGAGAGCATTCGCGCCTTCCCGCTCTCCAACTGGACCGAGCTGGACATCTGGCAGTACATCGCCCAGGAGAACATCCCGGTCGTGCCGCTGTACTTCGCGCAGGAGCGCGAGGTCGTCGAGCGCGACGGCTTGCTGATCCCGGTCTGCGGCGGCACCCGCCTCGAAGAGGGCGAAGAGCCGCAGGTGGTCTCCTGCCGCTTTCGCACGCTGGGATGCTACACCTGCACCGGAGCGGTGCGCAGCGAGGCCCGCAACGTCGAGGAGATCATCGGCGAGATGATGGTCGCCCGGCAGAGCGAGCGCATCACCCGCGTGATCGACCACGACCAGGAAGGGTCGATGGAACAGAAGAAGCGGGAAGGTTATTTCTAGCAGGCCGTCGAAGATCGGCCTGCAGAGCAGGAGAAAGGTGAAAGCAGAAAGGAGAGCGGTGGATTCGCCCCGTGACGAAAGGAAGTGCCCGAGGCGCGGCACTGCGTTCTCCCGCGGTATCCTTTCTCCCTTCTGCTTTCGGATCCGGCCCGCTTCGGACAGGATGACGAGGGGTGCCTGACGTGGACGTCCAGGAACTCCTTCGCCGCAACCGCGACTCGAGCCTGCTGCGCTTCGTGACCATCGGCCACGTCGACGACGGCAAGAGCACGCTGATCGGCCGGCTGCTCTACGAGTCCAAGAGCATCTACGAGGACCACCTCCAGGGCCTCGAACAGGCCTCGCAGCGCATGGGCCGCGAGGAGATCGACCTCGCCCTGCTCACCGACGGCCTGCGTTCCGAACGCGAGCAGGGCATCACCATCGACGTGGCCTACCGGCACTTCTCCACGCCGCGACGCCGCTTCGTTATCGCCGACTGCCCCGGCCACGAGCAGTACACCCGCAACATGGTCACCGGCGCCAGCACCGCCCAGGTGGCTGTGCTGCTGATCGACGCCGAGCTCGGCGTCCAGACCCAGAGCAAGCGTCACGCCTTCATCGCTTCGCTCCTGGGCATTCCGCACATCATGGTCTGCGTCAACAAGATGGATCTGGTCGACTGGTCGCAGCAGGTCTACGAGCAGGTCTGCGCCGACTACCAGAACTTCGCGGCGCGCCTCAACATCCGCGACCTGACCTTCATCCCGGTCAGCGCGCTGCTCGGCGACAACGTCGTGCACCCCAGCGAGATGATGCCCTGGTACCAGGGCAAGCCCCTCCTGGCGCACCTCGAGACGGTCTTCACCGGCAGCGACCAGAACCTCGTCGACCTGCGCCTTCCCGTGCAGTACGTCCTGCGCCAGACCTCGGACTTCCGCGGCTACTGCGGCCGCCTGGCCAGCGGCATACTGCGCCGCGGCGACGAAGTCACGGTGCTGCCCTCGGGCCGCAGCAGCCGCATAGCGTCGATCGTCGCCCCCGGGGGCGACGTCGACTACGCCTATCCGCCGATGTCGGTGACCGTCACGCTCGAGGACAACCTGGACGTCAGTCGCGGCGACATGCTGGTCCATCCCCGGAACCTGCCGCGCCTGGGACGCGAGGCCGAGTCCATCGTCGTCTGGATGAGCGACGAGCCCTTCCGGACCGGAAAGCCCTACATCGTCAAGCACTGCGCGCGGGAGATCCGCGGGCAGTTCACCCGGCTGAACTACCGATTCGACCCCGAGGAACTCCACCGCCGGGAGGCCGACCAGCTGGCGCTGAACGAGATCGGCCGCGCCGAACTGGAGCTCTACCAGCCGATCGCCTTCGACCAGTACTCGCGCAACCGCGGCACCGGCAGCTTCATCATAATCGACCCGGTGACCAACGGCACCGTCGGGGCCGGGGTGATAATCGAACGCGCCAAGGGCCGCGGCGCCGCCGCCCGGGCCAGCGCCACCGGCGCGCCGGCCAGCCGCAACATCACGCCGCACCGCGGCCTGGTTGCCCCCGAGGCACGCGAGACCCTGCTCGGGCAGAAGCCGGCGACCATCTGGTTCACCGGCCTGAGCAGTTCGGGCAAGAGCACCATCGCCCAGAACCTCGAGAAGCGCCTGATCGAGGAGGGCAGGGCCGCCTACGTGCTCGACGGCGACAACATCCGCGGCGGCCTGAACCGCGACCTGGGATTCAGTGCGGGGGATCGCACCGAGAACATCCGGCGCATCGGCGAGGTCGCCGGGCTCTTCAACAACTCGGGGATGATAGTGCTGACCGCGTTCATCTCGCCCTACCGCGAGGATCGCGCCAGCGCGCGCGAGATAGTCGGCGACGATCGCTTCGTCGAGGTCTTCGTCGACGCCCCGCTGGAGACCTGCGAGGCCCGCGACCCCAAGGGCCTGTACAAGAAGGCCCGTTCCGGCGAGATCGCCGAGTTCACCGGCGTGAGCGCCCCCTACGAACCGCCCGAGAATCCCCAGGTGCACCTCGAGACCGGCGAGCACACCGTCGAAGAGTGCGTCGAGCAGATACTCGCCTACCTCAAGGAAAAGAGCTTCATCTAGCAGGCCGTCGATCGCGGCTGGCGCGTTCCCTTTAGGGAATCGGGCACTCCCGTTTTGCGGCGTAGTCGAACGCCACGACGCTGACCCGGCGGTTGAGATTGTCCAGCACGTACAGCTTGCCGTCAGCCTCGTCCAAGAACGACGGCCAGGCGAAGCGAAGCGCTTGCGCGCCGTCGTCGGTGTTGCCGTAGCGGCCGATGCGGTGGAGCAGGTTGCCGCCCGTGTCGAGCACCCAGACCGAGAAGCGGAACACGTCCGGGACATAGACGCGCCCCCAGGGGTCCACGGCCAGCCTCGATGTGGTGCACATGCACGAGGCGTCGCCGAAGTTCACGGCCGTGGTCGGCACCGGCCCGGCGCCCGGGAAGCGCCAGTGCGCGCCGCGCACGGCGACCTCCTTGTCCAGGGCCGGTGACCGGTAGCGAACCGCTTCCGCCGGTGCGTTGGCGACGCTGGCCAGGGGCGAATCGTCGGGCTTCGGTTCGTGCCAGACCGAGCCCCGTCCGTAGCAGGCGCCCCCTTCCGGGCCGAACTTGAGCACCGAGCCCCAGGCGAAGAGGTAGTAATTGGCGCACATGTAGTCCCAGGGGAACCCCCGGCTCCCGGCGCCGCGCCAGCCGTGCCAGTTCGCGGCGGGGATCTTGCCGTCGAATCCCTCCGGGAACGGCCTGCCTGCAGGGTGCAGATTGGCGCCCAGATAGATGTTTCCGGCAGCATCCACGCCGATCCCGCAATCGGCGGCATCCAGCCCGTCCACGACCGCCGCCTTCTTGAGTCTGCCGTCGGGCGAGTGGATGTCCACCCGCCCGTATGTGCCGCGCTCGGGCGTGGTCTTGCTGTTGCGGAGCAGGTAGATGTCGCCGTTGGGCGCAATGCAGTAACCGCGCGCCCCGATCCGGGCGTTGGCGTAAATGTTGAACGGTCTGGTTTTGATTTCGCCGGTCTTCGTGCCGGACGGGTCCAGCACCTGGATCTTGCCGCCTCCGGTTGGGCCGATGGCGTAAACCGTACCCGCCGAGTCGGTCACAACCTCGGCCGCGTCGGCGAAGGGGCTGACTTTCCCGGTCCGGAAATCCAGCGATACCACGGTCTTGTAGCCCTTCCGACGCCCGGCCTCCTTGCCCCACGACGTCGGCGGATGCGGCGAGTGCTCCCTGATGAGCGCCCGCCCGCGCGTCGGATCGGCGGCCACGAACCAGGGGAAGCGCAGGCCGTTTTCGTTGCTCACCCGCTTGCCGATCTCCAGCTTTCCGCCGCGATCCGTCACGTACAACAGCTCGCCGCGCGTCGATCCTTCCGGGTAGTAGAGCCGGTCACCGCGCGTCAGGCCGGGGTATGCGGCCGTCGTGCTCACCCAAATCCTTGCCGGGGCCGATTCGGGGTCGAGCGCCATCGAGCCGGAAGACGCAGTGCGGACTCCGCCAGGTGGAGAGCGTCAGGTAGACCCATTTGCCGTCGGGACTGATCGCTGTGTGATCGAAGCAGGCGTTCCAGCCCATCCCCGCGGAGTAGCGGATTCCGGCCGGGATGGCGATGCGCGGCCCCACGAAGTCTACGCCATCCGGCGCCCCGCCCTTGGGGTGCATGGCCAGCAGATGCCGCGGTCCGCCCTGATCGAACGCCGACCCCATGGCCCCGACCAAGACCAGGTGGCCGCGCGGGCTCCAAGCCATGTTCTGCCGCCGCATGCCGCCGGTCATCGGCGCCAGGCTCTGGCTCTGGTAGTGGTTGATGATCGGGAACCGTTCGCCGTCCACCTCGATCTGGCCCAACGATCCGGCGCGTTCGCGCGGCGTATTGGCCGGATAGGGCAGAATCGTCCGCAGGTACTTCCCGTTCCGGTCCAGCGCGCGCACTTCGCAGCGGCCGCGGTAGGTGTTGCTGATCATGACGAAAAGCTCGCCGTCCTTGCCGACCGCCAGACCGCGAATGGGGCCCAGCTTGTTTCCGTCCCAGCCGAGGACCTTTTCCAAACGCGGCGTCGACACCTTGAAGGAAATGCGGAACCCGTCACCGGTCTTCTCGATCTTCGGCCGCTCCGTCTCCTGCCTCGGCAGTCATGAGTCCTGTCGTGACCCTGAGCTGTGCTGCGGGCAGGCGCGGCCACCTGCGTCGTGCGAGCAATCGAGCAACCGCCAGTCGCGCCATTTCGCCGACACTCCAGGTGACCATGGCCGGTGCGGTCCCTTCGCCCGCGGCGTCGCACCAGCCAGCCTGGTATTGCTCCCGGGTGCACCAGCCGACCAGATCGAAGTCGGACCTTACATCGAGGTCCAGCTGGCGCGCGGCTTGGAGCACCGCCGCAGACGATTCCTGCCAGAGAGCCAGGACCGCGTCGGGCCGCCTTGCGCCTGAAAGCAGCTTCGTGGCCTGCACCAGCATCGCCTCCGGTCTGCCCAGCGGCGCGACCCTGAGCACGTCCCTGGATAGGCTCAAGCCCGCCTCGGCCAGCTTGCTCATCGCCCCGCCGTAGCGCTCGGCGATCTGCGGATGCCCGTCGCGGACGTCCGGGCCGAGCCACCCGATTCGGCGGTGGCCTCGCGCCAGCAGGTGCGCGACCGCCTGCATGCTTCCCGCGAAGCCGTCCTGACTGACGCAGTCGAAGGCCAGCCCCTCCCGCCAGTCGTCGACCACCACCGCCGGGACTCCCACGGCCGACAGCGCCGTCAATAATCCGGCATCAGCGCTGTCCACTACTGCCCCGCAGGCCCGCGTGGCGCGCAGTCGCGCAGCCGTCTCCTCGTACGAGAGATTGCCGGATCGGAGCACCAGCATGGACCACTGGTTGAGGTTTGCCACCTGCTGGAACTCCGCGAGCAGGGCGTTGGCGAACTCCTCATCGTTGCCGGCGCCAACTGTGTAGTCCCCGGTGAATATGAAGGCTACCGGCAGTCCCTTTTCCGGCTCGCCCGCGGAGCAGAGCACCCGGTAGCCGCGACGATTTCTGGCAACTACCAGACCGTCGCCCTCCAGGATCTTCAGGGCGCGGACTACGGTTACCTTGCCGCAGCCGTGATCCTGTGCGATCTCGCGAACCGAAGGCATGAATTGTCCCTCGGGGACCTCGCCCTCGAGGATCTTGACACGCAGCAGTTCCGCCAGTCTGTGCACCGCCCGGCCACCGAGGGTTCCGACTTGTGTACTCACTCTGTCCTCCGCCTGGGCTCCACCGGAACATACACTAGCGAGACCGGGATGTTTCACGGTTCTTCAGGAAAACTGTTGGATTGCGAACCGGTCATGCTCGAATCCTCTGCTGCTGCAGGCACTAAGACGCTTGAGAAACAGGGAGCGACACCCAGCCGCAGGCTTCGTCCATGGGTTGTGGGGCGATACTAGCTAGTGGAGAATTGAGGCAGATTGACGAGCTTCCGGACCAACTTGGGCTTTGGCGGTGGTTCGGGAGCGGAATCGTGGCTTCTCGAGCTTCCGGCGTGTCCCCGGGTACCTGAGCAGTTCGGGCAAGAGCACCATCGCCCAGAACCTCGAGAAGCGCCTGATCGAGGAGGGCAGGGCCGCCTACGTGCTCGACGGCGACAACATCCGCGGCGGCCTGAACCGCGACCTGGGATTCAGTGCGGGGGATCGCACCGAGAACATCCGGCGCATCGGCGAGGTCGCCGGGCTCTTCAACAACTCGGGGATGATAGTGCTGACCGCGTTCATCTCGCCCTACCGCGAGGATCGCGCCAGCGCGCGCGAGATAGTCGGCGACGATCGCTTCGTCGAGGTCTTCGTCGACGCCCCGCTGGAGACCTGCGAGGCCCGCGACCCCAAGGGCCTGTACAAGAAGGCCCGTTCCGGCGAGATCGCCGAGTTCACCGGCGTGAGCGCCCCCTACGAACCGCCCGAGAATCCCCAGGTGCACCTCGAGACCGGCGAGCACACCGTCGAAGAGTGCGTCGAGCAGATACTCGCCTACCTCAAGGAAAAGAGCTTCATCTAGCAGGCCGTCGATCGCGGCTGGCGCGTTCCTCATCACCGACATGCTGTTTCATCGCCAGCACCGTAAACCTGACGGGGCGGGCGGCAAGCGTTCCGTCGGAAACCAGGACCTCGTGATTGCCTGGGCGCAGGGGCCAGGTCATTGCCCGGCCGGGCGGTGAGCGGCCCAGGAGCTCTCCATCCAGAAACCAGTACAGGAAGCTCGTGCCCGGCCGCGCGCGGGCCTCGAATTGAAGCAGGTTGGAGGCAGCGTCGCCTTTGACCATGACGTACTCTGTTCCGGCGGTTGGAGAGGTGATGACCAGTGTGGGCCGCGTGGTTCGCCGTCGCGAAGGCCCCGGATGTGCTCCCGGGCACGAGACCGACAAGGACAGCCAGGAGATCACTTCCGGTGGCCAGAACTCGGCGATTTGTTTCTTCTTGCCCTTGCCGGTCACCCGATGCACCCGGCAGGGAGTTTCGCAGCTTATGCCCGGCAGAAACTCGCCTTCGGATGTGCGGGGGCAAGCCGTTCCGGCCGGTGCGCCGCTCCGCGCGCAGATCCTGCGGGTTCGCACGGTCTCGGGCCGGTGCCATTTCCCGGTGGTACCGGGCAATCCGTCGAGAACGTCCATGGCTATCGGCAATGCCGCTTGGGCGCCGATCAACCCGGGATGGCCATCTCCCGAAGGCCTGCCGCACCAGACTGCCACCGCGTACCCGGGGGTAACCGCCACCGCCCAGGCATCGCGGTGATTCCAGGACGTGCCTGTCTTCCAGGCGACCGCCGGACTTTCGCCTGACCGGCTCGCCCCCAGGCTGCGCAGCGTCAGGTAGGCAGCGCCTCGCGAGTAGACCCGCCGGGCAGCTCCACGCGGAGAGGACCTGGCGGTGCGCAGCGGTCGAAACTCGCCGAGGCGGGCCAGTGCGGCGTAAGCATTGGCCAATTCGATGAGTCGCACTTCCGCGGTTCCCAGGGCGAGGCTGAGGCCGCAGCGGTCGGCGGCCGAGTCAAGGCGAATGCCCAGCGAAGCCATGTCTTCGGCCATCGCTCCCGGCGAGATCGACTGCAGCAGGCGTACCGCCGGAATGTTGCGGCTTTCGACCAGCGCTCGACGGGCGGGAATCGCCCCCCGGAAGCGGCGGTCCATGTTCTCCGGGCGATATCCTTGCCACGTTCCGGGCACGTCGAAGACGACTCCGTCGGGGGTCAGCAGTCCCGAGCCGTAGGCTCGGGCGTAGATAAAGGGCTTCAGTGCCGAACCGGGCTGGCGCGGCGTGGTTGCGGCATTCACCTGGCCGATCAGCAAGTCATCGGGATCAGCAGAACCGATCATCGCCAGCAGCTCCGAATTGTGCACGCCGATGACCACCACGCCGATCCCGTCGACACCCAGGTTCCGGAGCTTCCGGATGTGGGGCTTCAGCACGGTACGTACCAGCGCCTGGATCTCCGGATCCAGTGTGGTCCGCACTGTGCCGCAGTCGCGCCCTCTCCTGGAGATGACCCAGTCGGCGAAGCGTGCGGCCTCCGCACGACGCGGGGTGCGACTGATGACTATGGGTTCGCGACGCACTGCGGCCAGTTGATCCTGGCCGATCAACTTGAGGTCCAGCATGCGCGCCAGCACGTACTCACGCCTGCGCAGCGCCTGCTGCAGGTGCCTGCGGGGATCGAAGCTCGAAGGTCGCTGAGGGATACCGGCCAGCAGGGCGGCTTCGCCCAGCGTGAGTTCCGCCGCGCTCTTGTCGAAATACAGGCGGGAGGCCGCCTCGGCCCCGACCACGTTGCCTCCGTAGGGGGCGAGGTTGACGTAGAGTTCAGCGATGTGTTCCTTGTCCGCCAGGCGTTCCAGCTGGAGCGCCCGGAAGCTCTCGATCGCCTTGGTGGCAAGAGTGCGCGGGCGCGGGCGAAGGAGCCGGACCACCTGCATGGTGACAGTGGAGGCACCCGAGACCCGTCGCAACTCCCGGATGTTCTGTCCCAGCGCCCGTGCCAGGGCAACGGGGTCTATTCCCGCGTGAGAGAAGAAGCGCTGATCCTCTGCGGCCACGGTGGCCAGGACCAGCCAGGGCGAAACCTCCTCAAGCGAGACCGACAGGCGCCAGTCTTCGCGAGCGCCCACCCGCCAGGCGATCAGACCTCCTTGCCTGTCCAGAATCAGCGCCGACCGATTGTTGTCGGCCTCGCGCATGACCTCGGCAGGATAGGGAAAGACCAGGTGCAGGACCAGCAGACCGGCGGCGGACAGCAGGCTCAGGATCGCGCCGGCCAGGAATGTCCGGCGAGCGATTCCAGCGAGGCGCGGTCGCCGTTTCACCGCTTGACCGTCAGCGTGCCCGCGCCGTGCACGCTGTAGGCCCCGGGGTCGTACATGCAGGCCGCTTCGACGGCGGGTAGGGCGAAGGTACCGGCCGTCACCGCGCGGACAGCGTAAGCGTAGCTGCCCTTGCCCTCGGACAGATCGCCGAAGACCAGCAGGCGGTCGTCGCGTCTCTCGACATGACCGACGCACCACGAACTCGAGGTCCCGGTCGCCGTCGTTGCGGATCCGCGCAGGTCTGGGTTCTCGATCTCCAGTCCGGCGGGCAGCAGGTCGGTAACGACCACGTTCTGCAACCTGCGCCGGGTCTCGACCGTCAGCACCACGCGATAGAGCTCGCCCTGTTTCAGCATGGTCTCGCCGACGGGCTTGCCCCTGCGATCCAGGATCCGCCGGCGGACCAGCAGGCCCGAATCTTCCTCTTTGGCTTTGCCCGCCTTTGGAACGCCCTCGGCGCTCCAGAAGGCCCAGAGCTTGCCCCGGCCCTCGGGCCTGATGAGCACCGACTGGCCCGGCTTCAGGCTCCTGAGGGTCAAGCCCTCCTTGGAGCCGAAGCGGCGCTCCGAGCCGTCCGGCAGCGTGGCCACCGCCTGCACCGGCCCGGAGCCCTCGATGCTCCGCGCGTACTTGCCCAGGGCCATCAGCGCGAAGGAGTTCTCCTGCGTGGTTCCCCAGCGGCCCAGCGAGACCGACTTGGCCAGGCGCCTGGCCAGGGCCGGAATCTGTTTGGATTCGGGGTCCAGGTCAAGCAGGACCCTCAGCATCACCGCCCACTCACGCACTGGCGAATCGAGATATCCGCCGCTCTGGCGGATTGCGCATGCCGGACGGGCGTCGCCGATGAAGGCCTTGGCCGCCTTGGCCTGTCCTGCGGCCAGCATCGCTGCACCCAGGTGAAACCTGGCAGTCACGGGCACGTCCTCGGTCTTGAGCCGTTCTTCCAGGCGGGCCAGCCAGGCGTGGGGAGGCTTGCCGCTGCGAGCCAGGACGTACGCAGCGTACGCTGCTCGGCCACGAACCCATTTTGACGGGTCCTTGCACCATGCTCCCAGGTTGCCCTGGAGGTAGCTCAGCAGGGGGCCGAGAAGATCGCCGGGGACCTTGTGGCCGGCCTTGCGGGCCTCGACCAGGACGTCGGCGGCGTAGATGCTGCCCAGCGGGTAGGGCACTCCGCCCCCCGGCCACATGGCCAGGCCACCGTTGTGGGTCTGCGCCATCCTCAAGCGCAGGTAGCCGGCCCGCAGGAGTTCCTCGATTTCCTCGGCGCCGACCATCTCCGGACAGGTCTGCGCTGCCAGCTCGTGCAGGTATATCAGCGGAACCATGCGCGATGTGGTCTGCTCGACGCACCCATAAGGGTATTCCAGCAGGTAACCAACCGCTCCGGCCAGTTCCACCGCGGGGCTGCCGGCGACCACCAGGCCGCACTTGCCGGTGCCCGGCAGGAAGTCCCCGGCCAGGGTGATGCGCGTCTCCTTGCCGGCTTCGATGACCGTGCTGCCGGCCCGGCGGGCCAGGGCGCACGCCGGGCGCACGGCCAGTTCGACGGACTCCGAGTAGGTTTCTTCGCCCAGCCCGGCAGTCAACCGGGCGGAGACCTTGCCCACACCGGTTGCCCGCAGCCGAAGCCGAACGGTCTTCTCGGCTCCCTTGGCGACCTCGACTTCCAGCGGGGCCTGGCCGGCGCGCTCGAGCGGGCCTGAAGACTCCAGCTGCAGCGAAACCTTGCCGCGAGCAGGCGTGTGGTTGAACACCGTGACCGGCAGGTCGAACTCGTCACCGGGGGCCAGGAATCGGGGCCATGACGGCCTGGCCATCAGCGGGCTGCGGACCTTGAGCGGCTTGGACAACGATCCGAAGCGGTCGCCTGCTGCGGCCGCGGCCATGATCCGCAGTTCGCCGACGTACTCGGGAACCAGGAACCGGGCACGAGCGACTCCCTTTTCGTCGGCCACCAGCGTACCGGTCCAGAGCACCGCCGTTTTGACTCGCCTCGCATCGATCGGGTTCAGCCGGTGGGAGAGCTCGGCACCGGGGTCCGAACCGCGCGCACCACCTGGATCCGCCGGTTTGCCCAGGCGCCAGGCCGACAGCTCCGGTGCCAGCCGACCGTACATGTCGAAGGTGCGCACGCCCAACCGGCGTCTGGCGTAGAAGAACCCCCACGGATCAGGAGTTGGGAACCCCGTCAGGGACAACACCCCTTCGTCCACAGCGGCGAGCACCACGGCCGCTCCCGGCCTGGCACGGCCATCGGTGGAAACGCGCACGGCCAGTTCGAGTTCCCTGCCCGGGCGAGCCTCCCCGGGCCCTGCCAGGTCCAGTTCCAGCTTGCGGTCGCCGTTTTCGACGCGGAGGCAGGCGGCGCCGCTGGCGCGGTGCGGACGCCAGTCCTCCTCGGCACGCACCGGCCGGATCACGGTGACCGTGACGTACACGTTGGGCCGCCAGGACTCGCTAACCTTGAATTCGAGAGTGGCTTCGCTTTCGGCCATCTGCACCAAGCGACTCTCCAGAACGCGATCGCTTTCCACGCAGACCAACGCGGTTCCGCCGAAGGGGCCGCGTACTGCCAGTCTGGCGGTCTCGCCGGGGAGATAGCTGGTCTTGTCCAGCGTCAATGCCAGCTTCTCGGGATCATCCGTGTCCCATCCTGCGCCCGGACCCTGCACGTAGAAGTCGCACACCGCCGGGCAGGCGCCGTCTGATTCGACAACCAGGCGGTGGGGCCCGGCGTACTTGGGAGTGAAGACTGTTTTTGACCGACCCATGTCGAACCGATCGTTCACCGTGGCCATCAGTTCTTCGTGGCGCTTCCAGTCGTAGGTAAGTCGTCCGCTGCCGCTGCGGCGCAGGACGCTGCTGTAAGTGACCCGGTAGAAGCGGGCCCTGAACCGGCGCTGCGATTTCTCGGGCGTACCGTCGGGAACCACCGCCGCCAACTCGAAGGTGAAGGTCTCCGCGCGCTCCGGCAACGTGTCGGGCTGTTTGACACCCAGGTAGCAGTTCCAGGGATCTACGCTGCGGGTCAGACGCTCGCAGAGCGCTCGACCGCCCGGTTCCAGGACCTCGACTTCCAGTTCCGCCCGCATTGCCGCGTGGGCCGAGATGCGGGGGACCTCGATCTCGAAGCTGGCCCGGCCGTTCGCGTTCAGCCTGGACTCCTTCTGCTCCTCGCTGTGCGAGCTCCACGGCCGGCGCCTGTCGCCGAAGACGTAGCCCGGAAAGCCTTTGGGCCTGAAGTCCTCCGGCAGGAAGATCGCCCGGCAGAGCACCTTCAGGTTGGCGGCGGGGTCTCCGAAAAGGTGCTCGGCGGCCGCCACCACCTTCAAGGTTCTGCCCGGCTTGAGGCGCTGCTCGGAGCTCTCGAGCCTCAGGCGCAACGAGCGGGGAATGTAATCCGCCACCCTGAAGCCGGTCTTGCCCAGGGTCCGGGTCGAGCCCGGCAGGCGCCACTCCGCGCGATACCTTCCGGTTGGCGAGTTTCTCGGCACTGTGAAGATCACAGCGGCACGGCCGGCGGTGTCGGTACCGACCGACCTGCGGAGCAGCCGCCTTCCGCCCGGCTTGAAGACCACCAGTTCGATGGGCATCTCCGGCGGGGTGGTCCGGTTCGCTCCGCGGATCAGACCGCAGAGCCGGACCTCATCGCCTGGCCGGTAGACTCCACGCTCGGTGAATGCGAAGGCCTCGTATCCTCGAGAGAGAAACGGCCGGCCCCGGTGGGACCCGGCGCCGTAGTTCACTGCAGAGTCGGAGAACCGCAGGTAACTGAGATCCGCGCCCCTGGAAAGCACTACCAGGGCGGGGTCTTCTCCTTCGGGGGCAGCGGACAGGTTTACGGCCGCCAGTCCCCGGGCATCAGTCAGCGCCGTGCCCAGAAGCTGCCGGCGGTCGGAGTAGACCGTCACCTTTACCCCTTCGGCCGGTCTGGCTGCCGCCAGAGACGTTACCCAGACCAGCGCGCGGCGTCGCCATATCCGTGCGGACGCACCCAGGTCCGTCACCACCACCACGGTCGAGTCGCTGTCCCAGCAGTCGGCCTCCAGGCTGCTGAGTCTCAGGCGCCAGATCCCGCGCGCGTTGCCGCCGGTGATGTCCTTGAGGTCTATCAGCGTTTCGAGCTGCCGGTTGCGCCGCCCGTGGACCTTCACCTTCCTGCTGGCCCCCGAGGTGCACAGGTTGCCCATGTTCCACCGGTCGCGGTCCAGGACGTACTCGACCAGGTTGCTGGCGTAGAGTCGCTCGGCACTGAGCTCGAAACCCTTCACGTTGGTGGAGGCCACCGGGATCTTCAGGAGCCCCCGTGGCGAGAGGTACCCGCCTCGAGTGGCAAATCCGAACTCGCTCGGCTTGTCCGGGAACCAGACGGTACGCACCAGTTCCTTATCCAGCGGCTGAACCGCGCCGGCGCTCAGTCCCGGCTTGATCGTCAGGCGGTAGCGCTGGCCGCACTGGAAGTCGCCGAGGATTTCGAAACCGCGATAGTAGGGGTCCAGCGTGAAGGGGACCGGCGGGTTCACCGCGATGAAGCGTTTGGCCTTGGATACTTCGACCGGTGCGTTCATCTTCACGCGCACTCTGCCGCGGCCGCGACGGAAGTCCGCGGATATTCCCACCAGTTTCAGCTTGGCCGAGACCGTCGCCGTGCCCAGGCAGGAAGCCTCCAGGCCCAGCGGTCCCTCGGTGCCGGTCAACTCCTTGCTGATGCTGGCCTTGATCCGGTCGAAGGCCGGCCGGTAGCAGCGGACCCGTACCGTTGCGGAGGGCTTTCCGGCAACGCGCTGGAAACCGGCGGACTCGCCGTTGGGGTAGGTGAGCTTCAAGTGCTTGACCAGTTCGTCGGGATCCACCGGACCGGAGAACTCGAATGCCAGGATGCAGGATCCGTCATGCTCCAGGGATGCCTGGGACACGCCCTTGAACCTCAGCCTTCGGGTGCTGAAGGAGATACTCTCATCCGGCGGGCGTTCTCCGTGCCTGCCGCGGATGGCGGGGTCCAGGCGGATTTCGTAGCGCGTGGCATCGCGAAGCTTCTCGGCCGGGCGGAAGACCAGCTTGCGGCCCCCGAGGACCTCGGTCCTGCCCGGTACCGGGGGCACCAGGCTGATTCCATCCGGCACGGCAGTCGCCGGGTCCAGCGCTCCGCCAAGCTCGACGACCACTTCGGTCACCTTCTCCGCGGCCGTTCCGTCTTCCGGCCAGTGGCCTATCAGGGCCATGGTGGACGCCGGCGGCCGGTTGGCCTCTATGCGCCAGACGATGATCGCCAGGCCGGCGAGGTTCAGCAGCAGAAAGACAGCGGGACGGATAAGGCGAAGTCTTCCGGGCGTTGTGTTTTCAGGCGGGTGGGCGGACACGGCGAGCCCCCTCTTCTCCGACCGGGAGACCCGAACCCGCGCCCCGGTCGATACGCCCCCCGTGAGTGACTATTACGGCGCGGGATGCCCGGGCTTTCGGGTATTCCGGGAAAGAGATGGAGATGGGCGTATTCCCCAGGAGGTGATTGCCGGCCGGCAGGTGTCGACCACTGAATGCCGAGGAAAGAGATCGCCGCGGCGACGCCGCAGGAATACTCTTCGGGATTCTCTGTGAATCTGTGGCTCCGCGAGGGATGATGCGACTGGTCGGCTACAGCCCCGCGATCGCCGCGATGACTTCGTCGTGACACCTGCCGTTGGTCGCCACCACGCCGCGGTTGTTGACCAGTTTCGGACCCGCGCTGAAGTCGAGCTTCTTCCCGGATATATCCGTTGCGCGGCCGCCGGATTCGGTGACGAGCAGTGCTCCGGCCGCGTGGTCCCAGGCCTTCTGGCGGTAGTCGGGCGTCTTCGGGTTCGGCAGGCGCAGGTAGACCGAGGCGTCGCCGCGGGCCACCGCGGCGTACTTGGCCTGGCTGTCCATGCGCAGGGGCTCGCCCGTCGCGCCGAGCGCCGCGCAGATCCTGGCGTGCGAGCCGTGGTCGGCGTGGCCCGACTCCACGCTCTCCACGAACACCAGCTGCGCGGGGTTCTCTTCTTCCGAGGCGCTGATCCGCTCGCGCTGCGACGTGTCGCAGATAGGGGCCTGGAACGCTCCCCGGCCGCGCTCCGCGAACAGCAGGCAGCCGGTTTGCTCCCCGCAGGGCAGGTTGGGGCAGCCCAGCACTCCGAGGCGCAGGCCGTCTTCGTCGAGCAGCGCCAGCGCTATGGCGTACTGCCCGCCGCGCAGAAAGCCCTTGGTCCCGTCAACGGGGTCGAGGATCCACCGGCGCCCGCTCTCGATGCCGCGGCCGCCCTCCAGCCAGGCGCAGATCTCCTCCAGCGAAGGATCCGCACCCAGCGTCTCGCCCACGGCGGCCACCAGCGGCGCGCCCAGTTCGCCACCGCCGGAGACCAGCAGCTCGGCGGAGTGTTCCTCTGCGAGGATCCCGTCGTCCGGGAAGTGCTCGGTCAGCAACCGGCAGACCAGCGCCTGCGCGCCGTAGTCGGCCACCGTGACCGGGCTGCGGTCCTTCTTGGTCGCGGCTGCCACCGCCTCGCGACGGGCCTGGACCGCCGAAGTCAACTTCGCCGCCTGCGCGACGGCACCAACAGCGAGTTCGAGTTCGTCCATGCGCCGCATGATAAGGGAGCCCCCCCGACCCCGCAACCGGCGTACCTAGCAGGCCGTTGAAGAAGTGTTCCGGGTTATACAGGTTGTGCACTTGAGCAGTGAAACGCAGGAGAGGACTAACCTTCCCAATGTGGTCCTTTCCGCATCAACCCTTCGACAAGCTCAGGGTCGCTCATGTTGGGGTCGTGAGCCATGTCGAACGACTGCTCGACTGTTCATCTGCTCTCCTGCTCAAGCAGGCCGTTCTTCAACGGCCTGCTAGGGCACATCGAACGGTTACCGCGCGCCTTCCGTTTCATTATGAAATGATGTCGGCGCGCCACGGTCGCAACAATGCGACCATGCGGTCGGGCCCCTCGCGCCCGGCACGCCCAAGCCATGAAATAACAAAGGCATACAGAGACGCATCACATCTCTGCTCTCTGGCACTTGCTTTGCGTGAAGGCTCTTGGGTGATCTGAGATCCAACGAAGAAGGGAGGCTCACCATGCCAGGTGGAGACGGAACGGGTCCGACGGGTTTCGGCCCTATGAGCGGCCGGGGAGCTGGCTACTGCGCCGGGTATCCTTTCCCGGGATTCATGAACCCCATGCAGGCGCGGCCATACGGCGCAGTCGGACCAGGTGCCGGCGCAATGGTGCCCTATGGCACGCCTTCTTTGCCCGCTTACCTCGGGCTGGCGTATGCCGGGGCAGCCTGGGCACGCGGCCGCGGTGCAGGCGGAGGCTGGGGCTTTGGCCGCGGACGCGGGCGCCGAGCCCGAATGGGCTGGGGCCGTGGTGGCCCCTGGGGAGGCGGCTACGGCTGGTAGGTAATTGCGCGCAAGCGCTGAGCGAACTGATCGGAAAGGAGCGACGCGATGCCAGGTGGAGATGGTACCGGGCCGGGAGGCATGGGTCCGATGACGGGCAGAGCCGCGGGCTACTGTGCGGGATACGGCGTTCCCGGTTTCTTGAACCCCGCGTTCGGAGGCGGTTGGGGCCGTGGTGGCGGCTGGGGCTGGGGCCGTCGCAACTGGTTCTACGCGACGGGCCTCACCGGATGGCAGCGAGCGGCCTACAGCCAACCCGCCTGGGGCGGCGCGCGAGCGCTGCCCACAGCGGCTCCCTTTCCCGGCCCGTTCGCGGCGCCAACCAGGGAACAGCAGATTGAGGCGCTTCAGAGCCAGGCCGAGAATCTCGACAACGCTCTGCAGGGAATCCGCAGGCGAATAGAGGAGCTTGAGGCCGAGGGCGAGAAGGACTGACAGGCCGTTGAAGAACGGCCTGCTCGAGCAGTAGAGCAGCCGTTCGAAATGGCTCACGACCTCGAGGTGAGCGACCCTGAGCTTGTCGAAGGGTGGATAGGGAAGGGAACATGCCTACCTACGAGTACGAATGCGACCGAACCGGCAGGCGTTTCGAGAAGTTCCAGTCGATCACTGCGGAACCGCTCGCGACCTGCCCTGACTGCGGTGGACCGGTGCGAAGGCTGATTTCCTCCGGGGGCGGGCTGATCTTCAAGGGCAGCGGTTTCCACGCTACCGACTACGGATCGGGCGGTCGCCCGGGAGCGCAGGCGTGCGATCGGGAGCGGCCCTGTTGTGGTCGCGATCTTCCGTGTGACTCGTCTCCGCGCAGGTCGGAGAACTGATGGCTGACCATGTATTCGGCCCGGTTCCCTCGAGACGTCTGGGTCGCTCGCTGGGTATCGACCTCGTGCCGGCGAAGACGTGCACCTACGACTGCATCTACTGCCAGTTGGGCAGAACCACCAACAGTACCGTGGATCGCAGGGAGTGGTTTCCGGTCGACGAGGTCCTGGCCGGGGTGGAGTCCTCTCTGGGGACGCACCCGGACTACGTTACGCTCTCCGGTTCGGGAGAACCCACGCTGTATTCGGAACTGGGCCGGCTGATCCGCGGGCTCAAGGACATCACCGAAGTGCCGGTCGCCGTGCTCACCAACGGGTCCCTGCTGGGGGACCCCGCGGTTCGCGATGCCCTGGCCGCAGCGGATCTGGTAATTCCCTCCCTGGACGCCGGCGATGCCGCGATCTTCAGGTATGTCAACCGTCCGAATCAGGCAATCGGATTCGAAGCGATGGTCGACGGGCTGGCGACCTTCGGCCGTGAATATCGCGGACGCCTGTGGCTTGAAGTGTTCCTGCTCGGCGGCGTAACCGGAATCCAGCAGGAAGTCGACAAGATCTCGGAAATCGCCCGCCGGATCGGACCCGAGCGCGTCCAGATCAATACCGTTACGCGCCCGCCGGCTTGCGAGTTCGCATATCCTGTTCCCAGGCGGCAGCTGGAGATCTTCGCTGAGTCGTTTGCGGGCCGCGCCGAGGTGATAGCCGACTACTGCGAAACCCACCAGCGACCGGAATTCCAGGCGCGTTCGGCCGAAGTTGTCAGGCTTCTTCGGCGCCGTCCGTGTACTGCGGACGACATCGGGCAAGGCCTGGGGCTGCACCGCAACGAGGTGGTCAAGTACCTCCAGGAACTGACCGGGCGGGGCGAGCTCGGAGTAGAGGTCGTCGGCCAGGCGGTCTTCTACCGGGCCAGGACCCGGGAGGAAGGCGGTGGCTAGAGTGTCGCGGCCCGCGAGTCCCGACAAGCGCTGGCTGCAGAACCGAAGCGAACGCTTGCTGCGCTCGGCAGGGATCGCGCGCGGTCAGGTGGTCCTGGACTTCGGGTGCGGCGAGGGAACCTACACTCTTCCCGCGGCCCGGGTGGTTGGCGCCGAAGGAAGAGTGTATGCCGCCGACAAGGACCGCAAGAAACTCGCCGTGGTCGCACGCACCGCCAAGCGGGACGCCCTGAGGAACGTAGCCCCCGTGCACGTGACCGGAGGCAGGCGAATCCCCCTGCGCTCCGGCAGCGTCGACCGCGTGCTGCTCTACGACGTGCTGCATCGCGGGTACTTTCCCGAAGAGCAGCAGCGGACCGATCTGTTGCGGTGCGTCAGGAGAGTGCTGAGGCCCGAGGGGTTGCTTTCCTGCTACCTGACGCACCTGAACAAGTATGGGATGACGTTCAAGCGCCAGCTGTGCGAACTCCGCAGCGCCGGATTCAGCCTGCGGGGCGAGCAAAGGAAAACCCTGCTGCACGACGGAACCCTTACCCGGGGACGCATATTCAGCTTCGCCAGGGCGGGAAAGAGGAGAAACAGATGAAGATCGTCGGCATCTCGTGCAGCCCCAGGGAAGAGAGCACGACCACTCTTGCACTGCAGGCTGCGCTGGCAGCTGCGAAGCGGCGCGAGCCCGACACCGACACTCAACTGATCGAACTCGCGGGCCTGGACGTCGGCGGGTGCACGGGCTGTGGCCGCTGCACGCGGGGCCTGGAGTGCAGCCGGGATGACGACTTCACCCGAAGCGTTGTCCCGGCGCTCGTCACTCCGGACCTCGCGGGGGTTATCGTGGGCAGCCCGGTATACCTGGGTTCGATGGTGTCCCAGTGCAAGGCATTCCTCGATCGCACCGTGATGCTCCGGCGCAACGGATTCCTGCTGCGCAACAGGGTCGGAGCCGCTCTGGCCGTCGGAGGAGTCCGCAGCGGCGGCCAGGAACTGACCCTGCAGGCAATTCACGCGGCGATGCTCTGTCACGACATGGTTGTCGTCAGCGACGGAGAGCCCACGGCCCATTTCGGCGGCTCGCTGTGGAGCGGCTGCGCCGGGGGAATCGCCGGGGACGAGATCGGGCTGGAAACCGCCAGGAACCTGGGGGGGCGCGTGGCTCAGGTCGCCGCCTGCCTGAGCGAAGCCGCAAGGGGTTAGGGCTGAAAGTGCACACCTACGTAGAGTGCATACCGTGCTTCCTGCGCCAGACCCTCGACGTTCTGAAGCGTTCGGGCAGCGACCACCGCCTGCAGGAGGACTTGCTGCGCCGGGTCCTGAAGCTGGCGAGCGAAATGGACCTGTCGCAACCGCCGCCGGCGATGGCCCAGATCATAAACCGCCTGGTCAGGGAGGTAACCGGGGATCCGGATCCCTACCTGGAGGTCAAGAAGAGGCTGAATGGGCTGGCGCTCAAGATGCTGCCGAGGATGCGCCGCCGGGTCGAGGATTCCGCCGACCGGCTGGAAACCGCCGTGCGACTGGCGGCGGCCGGCAACATCATCGATCTCGGCGCCAAGAGCGGGATAGCAGAAGCCGAAGTGGCCCGGGCCCTCGAGGATTCCCTGCAGGCGCCCATGAACACCCGGGCGGTGCGCGACCTGGCACAGGCCGCGGGCTCCGCCAGGAGCATCCTGTACCTCGGTGATAACGCCGGGGAAATCGTGCTGGACCGCCTCCTCGTGGAAGAACTCGGAACCGGCAAGGTGACCTTCGCGGTGCGCGGCTCTCCGACCATCAACGACGCGACCATGGCGGACGCGGCGGCCACGGGAATGACAGACCTCGTCGAGGTCATCGACAACGGATCCGACGCTCCCGGAACAATCCTGGGGGATTGTTCCCGGAGCTTCCGGCGGAACTTCCGCGACGCCGACCTGGTACTGGCAAAGGGACAGGGCAACTACGAAACGCTGAGCGAAGCCGACCGGCCGGTCTTTTTCCTGCTGATGGTGAAGTGCCCGGTGGTGGCAGCGGACGTGGGTTGCGCTCCCGGCAGCCTGGTGCTTCGCAAGGGCGCCGCCGGGAAGACCGCGGCGGTGCCCCGAACCGGGTCGCCCGGGTCGCAGACGGAAACGGGAGCGTGAGCATGGAGATAGCTGTTGCCAGCGGCAAAGGCGGTACGGGCAAGACAACGGTGGCGGTGAACCTCGCGCTGGTGGCCAGTCGCTCGGGATGGCGGGCCTGCTACCTGGACTGTGACGTGGAGGAACCCAACGGCCACCTGTTCCTGCATCCCAGAATCGACACCTCCCGCCCGGTCGGTATCCCGGTGCCGGAGGTCGACATGGCCAAGTGCAACGCCTGCGGGAAGTGCGCGCGCATCTGCGCTTACAGCGCCATTACCTGCATCGGGGGCAAGGTGTTGGTCTTCCCCGAGTTGTGTCATGGGTGCGGGGGATGCGCCCTGGTCTGCCCGCAGAAGGCCATCACCGAAAAGGCGCGCCAGATAGGCGTTGTCGAGGTCGGCGAGGTAGCGGACCTCGACTTCGTACAGGGCAGGCTCAGAGTGGGTGAGGCCATGAGCCCGCCGCTCATAAGGGAGGTCAAGGTCGAGCGACCGAACGGCGCTGACCACACCGTGAGCATACTGGACGCGCCTCCCGGCACGTCGTGCCCGGTGATAACCGCCGTTTCCGGCGCGGAATTCGTGCTGCTGGTCACGGAACCGACGCCATTCGGCCTGAACGACCTGGAGTTGGCGCTGGAAATGGTCAGGGAACTGGGCCTGCATCACGCGGTGGTGGTCAACCGCCACCAGGAGGGCAACGACAGCGCCCGGGTGTTCTGCAGGGAGCAGGGCGTCGATATCGCGGCGGAAATCCCCGACGACCGTCGCGTGGCCGAAGCCTATTCCCGCGGGGCAGCGGCGGTGAACGCGGTTCCGGGATACGAAAGCATATTCCTGCGGCTCTGGGACACTGTTCGCGAGGCAACCGTCGATGGGAGAATTCCGAAGCGATGAAAGAAGTCGTGGTCATCAGCGGAAAGGGCGGCACGGGGAAGACCAGCGTGGCGGCATGCTTCGCGGCACTGGCCGAGAAGCCGGTGATTGCCGACTGCGATGTCGACGCCGCGGATCTGCACCTCGTCCTCAGCCCCGAAGTGAAGTACGAAGAGAACTTCAGCGGCGGCAGCCAGGCGCGAGTGGTACCTGAAAGGTGCACGGCCTGCGGGCGGTGTGCCGAACTGTGCAGGTTCGGCGCGATAAGGAACGGCTCCGGGGGTGCCTGCAGCGTCGATCCGGTTGCCTGCGAGGGCTGCGGCGTGTGCGCCTGGTTCTGCCCCGCGGAGGCGATCGAATACGGCCCGGTGGTCAACGGGCGCTGGTTCGTCTCGGACACGCGATTCGGCCCCATGGTCCACGCGCGCCTGGGTGTTGCCGAGGAGAACTCCGGCAAACTCGTGACTCTGGTGAGGAACCAGGCGCGGAGAATAGCCGAGGAAGGGGGCTACAGGTACCTCGTCGCAGACGGGGCGCCGGGCATTGGCTGTCCGGTAATAGCCTCCATCAGCGGCGCGGACCTGGTCTTGATCGTGACCGAGCCGACAGTTGCCGGCCGACACGACCTGGAGCGCGTGGCGGACCTCACGGCTCACTTCGGGATTCCTACCGCCGTCTGCGTCAACAAGTGCGACCTCAACACGGAGGTCACCGACCAGATCGTCGAGCGCGCCGCAGCTCGGGGCCTGGAGGTCGCCGGCGCCATCCGTTACGACGGGGCGGTGACCGCCGCACAGGTCGAGCGCAAGTCGGTCGTCGAACATACCACCGGCACCGTCGCGGATGAGATAAGGAGCGCGTGGCTGAAAGTCTCCGAACTGCTGGAAAGGGATGCGGGCACCTGAAGCGCTCGGCCCGGGAGTCGACGAGATCGGAGGGGAGGATGCCCGAAAGTCAAAACGTGCGTGACTACGGCGAGGCGATCGACGAGCGCCTGGCGACCGTCGTCGACCCCGGTGCGGGCCTGGATGTCAAGCGCATGGGGCTGGTGCGCGATCTCGTGGTGAGCGATGCGGGAGAGGTGAGCTTCACCTTCAAACCCGCCTCGCCCCTGTGCCCCATGGCCTTCAGCCTGGCCCCGGCGATAAAGGAGGCCATCGAGTCGATACCGGGAATCAGCAGAGTGCTGGTACACGTCGAGAACTTCAACCGTGCAGAAGAACTGGAACGGTTGCTGCAGGAGAGCGGGGACGGGACTTAGTGCCGGGATGAGGACCAGCTTGCAGGCGGACCGCCCCGAGAGACCCGAAACGACACCCGAGGAAGCCTTCGGGTGCTCCCCCGCCGAAACCGTCAACATCGTCCTGGAAAGCATATCCGACGGGGTCTTCACCGTGGACATGTCCTGGAGAATCACCTCCTTCAACCGGGCGGCGGAAGGGATAACCGGCATACCCAGGTCGGAAGCCCTGGGACGTCCCTGCTCAGAGGTGCTTCGCTCCAGCATGTGCGAAACCAGTTGCGCCCTGCGCCAGACGATGAAGAACGGCAAGAAGGTGATCAACAGGCCGGCCAGCATTGTGAACTCGCAGGGCAAGAGCCTGCCCCTGACGGTCTCGACCAACCTGCTCCGCGACTACTGGGGCAACGTGATAGGCGGTGTAGAGACCTTCAGGGACCTCAGCACGGTCGAGGAGCTCCGCCGGGAGCTCGAGGGCCGGACCGGCTGCGGAAACCTGATCGGGCACAGCCGCGCGATGCAACGGGTATTCCGGATGATCCCCGACGTGGCCTCCAGCGAAAGCACGGTGGTCATCCAGGGGGAAACGGGCACGGGCAAGGAGCTGCTGGCAAGGGCCCTGCACGAGCTCAGCCCCCGCCGCGCCGGACCGTTCGTCGCGATCAACTGCGGTGCCCTGCCCGAAACGCTCCTGGAGAGCGAACTCTTCGGTTACCGGGCAGGTGCGTTCACGGGGGCCTCCCGCAACAAGCCGGGACGCTTAGCCGCTGCGGAAGGCGGCACTCTGTTCCTGGACGAAATCGGAGACATAAGCCCGGCCCTGCAGGTCCGGCTGCTGAGGTTCCTGCAGGAAAGGACCTACGAGCCGCTGGGGTCTAACGTCACGCTGCGCGCGGACGTGCGCGTGATCGCCGCGAGCAACCGCGATCTGGCCCGGCTGGTCGAACGCAAGCAGTTCCGCTCGGACCTCTTCTATCGCCTGAACGTCATCACGATGGAGATGCCCCCGCTCCGCAGCAGGCGCGAGGACATCCCCCTGCTGGTCGACTACTTCGTAGGCCGCTTCAACCGCGTAAAAAGCAGGTCACTGGAGGGCATCGGGCCGGAGGCCCTTGCCCGACTGATGGCCTGCGACTACCCCGGAAACGTGCGCCAGCTCGAAAACGCGGTCGAGCACGCCTTCGCGCTCTGTAGAGGCGGCAAGATCCGGCCCGAACACCTCCCCGGGGACTGCCGCGGAGTTATCCGGGAAGAGGCCGTCTCCAGCCCCGCGTCCACCGTGAAGGGACTCGAAGCGCAGCTGATCCTGGCCGCCCTGAGGGTCAACGGCTACAGTCGTGTTGCGGCCGCCAGGGAACTGGGCATTCACAAGAGCACGCTGTTCCGCAAGATGAAGGCGCTGGGCATAAGAGCTCCCGCGAGCAGGCCGAAACGCGGCAATGGGGATCAGGCGGGATGATCCTGGCCGTCGCCGTCTGGAACGGGAGGGTATCCCCGGTCTTCGACCACTCTCAACGCCTGCTGCTGGTGGAAGCCAGAGAGGGCGGCAGGCTGCACGAGAGGGAAGAGACTCTGGACCAACCGTTCCCCCTGGGTCGCGTAGCCCGACTCAGGGAACTCCGGGTTAACACGCTGATCTGCGGCGCCGTATCCAAGCCACTGGCGACCCTGATCAGCGCTTCGGGGATCAGAGTCATTGCCTTCACTGCCGGCGAGGTCGGCGACGTGGTCGAGGCGTTCCTGAGCGGCGGGCTGCCCGGCCCCGCCTTCTGGATGCCGGGCTGCGGGCGAGGGCATGGCCCGGGGAGACGGCGGTTCCGCCGCGGCCGGCGGGAGGGCGTGCGGTGACCGATGGCCCGCTCGAATCCGCAATGAGCGAGGTGGTCTTCCACAGCGTACTGCCGGTCACCATGCTTGATTTCCCGGGGAAACTGGCCTACACGGTCTGCACCGCCGGATGCAATTTCAGGTGCCCCATCTGCCACAACCGCGAGCTCGCGCTCTCGCTGACCGAGGGGATGCCAGAGATCAGCGTCTCATCCGTGATCGAGGAAATCGAGAACAGGGACGGCTGGATCGACGGGGTCTGCATCACCGGCGGCGAGCCACTGCTGCAGCCCGGGTTGCGGGAGGCGATCGAGCGCTTCCGCGCCGCGGGACTGGCGGTCAAGCTGGACACCAACGGTGCGCTCCCACAAAGGTTGGGCGAACTGCTGGACGACAAGGTCCTGGACTACGTGGCCATGGATATCAAAGCCCCCCTGGCGGCCGAGGAGTACTCGGTTGCCTCCGGAGTGGAGATGAAGGATTGGCTTGGCTACCTGGAGGAATCTGTCGAGCGGATCAAGCTCTCCGGCATCGAGTACGAATTCAGGACCGTGTGCGTTCCGGGCATGCACACGCCGGAAAGCATCTCAAGGATCGCCGAGCGACTCAAGCCATGCGACAGATACACCCTGGGTGCCTTTCGCCCCATGAACACGCTGGATCCTGAATACGAGCGGAAGCCGGGGCCAACACTGACCGAAATGGACGGCTACCTTGGTGCAGCGCGCAGGCACCTGCCCGCAACAACCATCGGAAACGCCTAGAAGGCCGGCAATGAATTCGCGAGAGAGAGTACTGGCAGCAATGGAACTCCGGGCGCCTGACAGGGTGCCGATAGGTGAGGTCGGAATTGACCATGACCTGGTTGCCCGGGCCCTCCACCGCAGCGTTCTCTGGCGCAACAAGGCGGAAACAACCCAGATGCTCTGGCGCGGAGAGCGAGATCGCCTGGTGGAGGCCTTCAAGCAGGACCTGATCGAAATGACGGAAGCGTTCGGTCACGACCTGGTTCCGGTCTTCCTGCTCCCGCCCGAAGGGTATTCGACATCATTCCCCCGCCAGGTGGGAAAGGAATGGGAAGACTCCAGGGGTTACCGCTGGCGCTACTCCCCGGGCAACGATTCGTACCTCCTGATGCACAGGCCCCGGCGCGAGTTCGCCGGCGTCGAGGACCTCGAGGCCTTCTTCGCAGAGGAACTGGTCGGGCGTTTCGGATTCCGGATAGCGGCTGTTCGCGCCGGAGAGTACCGGTTGGAACTCGACGACCCTTCCCGCCTGGAACTGGTGCGCCACGCGGTTAAGCGCTTCGGGAATGAGAAGTTCATCTTCGCCCGCGGGTTCGGCTACAGCAACGGCAACCTCCAACCGCTGGAGTTTTCCGAGTTCGAGGTGATCGCCGAGTTCTTCGGGGGCGACGAGGCCAACCTCTTCATGTCCGTCGCAGAACATCCCGTCCTGGTCCGACGAGCAATGGAACTGTACTCCCAGGTTCACATGGCCACGACCGACGTCATGGCCGACGAAGGCGTTGATGGCATAGTGAGCGCGGGTGATTTCGCCAGCGAACAGGGCCTGATGATCGCGCCAGACACAATTCGCGACCTGTTCCTTCCGGCGATGAAACAGGAAGTCGAACACATCCATAGCCGCGGGTTGAAGGCCATAAGCCACAACTGCGGCAACAACTGGGCTTTGCTGGACATGCTGCTGGAGGCAGGCTACGACTGCTGGCAGTCCATACAGCGGTCGGCGGGCATGGACCTCAGGCTTCTCAAGAAACGCTACGGTAACGACCTGGCATTCTGGGGCGGAATCGAGATCTCCAGCCTGCATGCGCCCGGGTCCGGTCCCGTTGAGGACGATGTGCGATACGCGATACAGCACGCCGCACCTGACGGCGGACTGATCCTGGGTGCGTGCAGCACCGTTGCCTATGGTTGCTCGTATGAGAACTACCGAATTGCCCTGAGCACCGCGAGGACGTGCGGGCGATATCCCCTGCAATTGAGCATGAGAGGAGAGCCGCTGTGACCGCCCCTGAGCCGAGGCGACGCGCGCCGCTGGTCCGCTACGCGGATGAGACCGAGGCCATGGCCTGTCCTTACGGCGTGGTTCGCAGGATCGTCACGGGGGGAGAGGGCGGTGTTGCGAACGTTCATGTTGTGAGCGTTGAGCAAGGAGACCCGCACGCGCACCAGGGCTATGACGAAGTCTACTGGGTCGTCTCAGGGCAGGGGTACATCGAGTTGGATGGCAGAACATTCGAGCTCCGCACCGGAACGGTTGCGGTGATCCCGGCAGGAACCGTTCACTCCGTGCGGGCCACACGTGGCCAGCAACTGGAATTCGTAATACTCGGGATCCCGCCGGTGCCGATCACAGACGACCGGGCCAGACCTATGCGGTCTGGCGCAGGAGGCTGCCAACCAGGTGAATCCCGTGCTGTCTGAACGTCTCCCGAGACGCGCCGAATGCGAGGTTTTCGATCGGCATGCCGGGCGCTACGACGCTTGGTTTGACTCAAGAAACGGCAGAACGCTCTTTGATTCTGAAGTGCGCTGCCTGTGCAAACTGGCTTGCGGGCGGCCGCGCCCCTGGCTTGAGATTGGCGTGGGCACCGGGCGCTTTGCTGAAGCCCTCGGTGTGGACACGGGGGTTGATCCGGCCGGAGGGGCACTCGAATACGCCGCGCGACGCGGGATCAGGGTAATGCTCAGCAGTGGGGAGACCCTGCCGTTCGCGAGTGGAGAGTTCGGAACAGCGTTCATGGTGGCCACCCTCTGCTTCGCTCGGGACCCCTTCGCCTTGCTCTGCGAGGCCCGCCGAATCCTGAGGCCTGGAGGGTGCACGGTGGTGGGCATCATCCCGGCGGGAAGCCCCTGGGGTCAACACTACCGGAGCATAGCATCCACCGGGCACCTCTTCTACTCGCAAGCGCGGTTCTTCACGCTGGAACAACTGGACCGACTTGCACGGAAAGCCGGATTCATGTTGGCCCGCTCGGCTTCTACGCTCTATTCGCAGCCGGGCTGTGAATCGCACGAAAGTGAGTTGCCAAGGGAAGGCAGAGATGAAAGCGCCGGCTTCGTGGCCCTGGAGTACCGAGTCTCGTGCGACCCGGCGGAAAGGACCGTTGGCCGCGCGGCGAGCGGGTCGTGCTGACGGCTTCGCATTCCGAAACATGGGAAGGAGACACCGATGCCTTGGGTAAAGAAGGAGTTGTGCAAGGCCTGTGGGATGTGCGTGGACGAGTGTCCGGTGGACGCCATAAGTCTTGAAGCGGAGGGCGCCGTTATCAACGAGCAGAAGTGCGTGCGCTGCGGGCACTGTCACGACGTCTGTCCCTTTGAAGCCGTTCGTCACGACAGCGAGCGCATACCACAGGAGGTGCAGGCCAACCTGCAGTGGACCAGAAATCTGATGGACAACTTCGAGTCCGCGGAAGAACGGGCAGGCGTGCTGGACCGGGTGCGCAGGCACTTCAACAAGGAGAAGAAGGTTGTAGAGCAGACGCTGGAGCGCCTCGGGGAGCTGAGCTGATGAAGGGTGTTCCACGTCCAGAGGAAGTCACCGTTCTCTTCCAGCCTCAGGGAAAGAAGGTCTTCGTGTTGCCCGGAACCAGCCTGCTGGAGGCTGCCTCGCGGGCCGGGCTCACGCTGAAATCTCCCTGCGGCGGCAACGGGACCTGCGGCAAGTGCCGGGTGCGCGTCCTTGAAGGGCTGCCTCCGGCCTCGCCGGCAGATTCGGCGGCGAACGGCGGACCACTCAGCGCCGAACAGCTGGCCGGCGGCGACAGACTGGCCTGCATGACCAACGTCCGCGGGCCGATGGTCGTGGAGATTCCCGAGCAATCCCTGGCGGGCACCGCCTTCACCGCGCTGGGGTCGGATGCCGGCCAGAGACTGGACGCCGCGAAGCCCCCGGTCGTCAAGAAGTTCGTTGAAGTGGAGCCTCCCACGTTGAGAGACTCGCGCGACGACAGCCGCCGACTCGCCGCGGCCTTCGGCGGTCTGCGCATGGACCTGGCACAACTGCGTGGGCTTTCGGCCAGGGAGGAGGCCCACAGGTACAGCGGGACACTGGTGGCAACCGGCGACCGCCTGATCGCCTGCGAGCGCGGGGACACCAGCCGGTCGCAACTTGCGGCGGCCTTCGACCTGGGCACGACCACGATCGCCGGTTCCCTGCTGGACCTCGCCGCCGGCCGGGAGATCGCCTCCACGACGCGCCTGAACCCCCAGTCGGCCTTCGGCGACGACGTGCTGGCACGCATCAGCCACGCTTCCTCCTGCGGAACCTGCCTGCAGGACCTGCAGCAGATGGCCGCAGGAGCCATAAACAAGATGATGGCCGAGATGGCCGGCAATGCCGGCCGCAAGGTCGATGAAATCTACGACGTGGTCCTGGCCGGGAACACCACAATGCAACACCTGCTGGTTGGGGTCAACCCCGATTGCCTGGGCCGTGTGCCGTTCGCCCCGGTGTTCTCGGAGGCCCTCGAAATGTCCGCCGGCGAGCTGAGGCTGAACGCCAACCACGCCGCGCGCGCCTACGTGTTTCCCTCGATCGGGGGATTCGTCGGCGGCGACACCGTGGCCTGCGTGCTCTCCACCGAATTGCAGGAGATGGATCCTCCCGTACTGCTGGTGGACGTGGGAACCAACGGTGAGATCGTGCTGGCCGGCTACGGCGGGTTGATCGCCTGTTCGACCGCGGCCGGACCGGCCTTCGAGGGCGCGCGCATCCGTCACGGCATGCACGCCGCCAGCGGAGCAATCGAGAAGGTGGCCTTCAGGAACGGGGAAGTACTCTGGAACGTCATCGGCAACGTCGCACCGATCGGGATCTGCGGCTCGGCCCTCCTGGACTTGGCTGCCGAACTCCGGCGCAGCGGCCTGCTGGAGGAAACCGGCCGGCTGCTGGCGCCGGACGAACTCCCCGCCGAACTGCCGCCGGGCCTCGCCCAGCGGGTGATCGAGGGACCGGAAGGGCCGGAGTTCGTCATCGCCGGGAGCACTCAGTCGCGCACCGGCGAGCCGATCACCCTGACCCAGAAGGACCTTCGCGAGATGCAGCTGGCGGTGGCCGCGATTCGCGCCGGCATATCCATCTTGTTGGAGGAGGCCGGGGTGCGGGCCGACCAGCTGAAGAACCTGCTGCTCGCCGGGGGGTTCGGGAACTACATCCGGCGCAGCAACGCCCAGACCGTGGGGCTTCTGCCCCTGGACGTCCAGCGAAGCCGAATCCGGTTCATCGGCAACGCCAGCCTGGCGGGCGCCAAGCGGGCTGCGGTGTCCTCGGGGGCGCGCGAAACCGCCTCGAACATAGCCGGGTGCACCCGCAAGCTGAACATCTCCCGGCACCCTGATTTCCAGAATCTGTACGCCGAAGCCATGATGCTGCCGCCCCTCGAGGATCAGGGGCGCGAGGACGAGCGCGTCGAATCGCGAAGACTCAGGCCGGTGAAGTGAAGACGCGAACTCTGGAGAGGGAGGAGACGGTCTTGAGTTCGAAGCTGCGTGCCGAAGAGGTGGTCATTGGTTACCACCCAGAAGGCTACCGGATCGACAAGACTGCGGCACCCATGAACCGCTACACCAGATGGATGGTGAACTCCGGGGACAACTGGAGCGCCCCGGAACCGGTGTGCTTCCACTCGCTGCCGGCAGACGGTTGGATAGCATGCGACGGGTTTGAGTGGCCGGAGCCCGGCGGATAGATCCACCCCGAGCACCTCCCCGCTCATCTCAGCAACGAACGGATCCCGCGGGAAGAAGGGGAAGTCCTCACGCTGCCGGAAACAGGGGAACGCGCCATCCTTCAGACCCTTCGCAGCAACAACGGGAACCGTAACGAGACCGCCAGGGCACCGGTCGACCGTTGATAGACGGCCTGCTGGGAACAGCTTCGGACACGCTCTGGCGCAGCCTTTTGAGGATGGGAAGTTGAATCACATCGAGCATTTCGTTCTGCAGTGCAGGCCGCCGGGAACCACTTCATAATGCAACGGGGGCGGGATGGCCCTATCGCGATCCGACTGGCTCGGGCGCATTAACAGCCTTCAGGGCCTTCATGAGAAGGGGCACGAATCTTGCGTGCATTCCGGCGTGAGAAGACAGACAGGAGGGTACAGATATGCCGCGCGGTGATGGAACGGGACCTGCCGGCCAGGGCCCCGGAACCGGAAGGGGTGCCGGCCGGCGCGGGGGCGGTGCGGGCACCGGTGGCCGCATGGGGGGCTTCGCGATGGGCCCCGGGGGCTATTGCGTATGCACGCGCTGCAATACCAGGACGGCCCACACCCGGGGCGTGCCCTGCACGTCAGTGCGCTGTCCCAAGTGTGGCGCGCAGATGACGCGTCCGAGAGGATGACCGAGATGGACCGAGCCAAGGACTTCACGAACAGGATCGGGGGGTGGTGGACGGGGGTCAGGTTCCACTACGATGAGGCGCCCGAGATCGATAAGCGGGCCGAGCCCATGCGCTTCTGCGAAGCGGTGGCCGGGGCCCGGCGGAAGACGGTCACGCTGGTTCCCGAACTGGTCAACTGCCCGGGGGCCCGGCGCAGCCTGGGCTGGGCCGACGGCGGGGACGACGAACTGGTCAGGGCCATGGCGGAGAAGGCCGGCAGGCCTGCCGGTCTCATCCGCGACCTGGTCTTCGACACCCCCCGCCTGAGAAGCAGGCCCCGAGCCGTGACGCTCGGGGACGTCGAGCAGCCGGACGTGATCGTCTCCTTCATGCAGGCCGAGGCCGCGATGCGCCTGGCGCTGCTGTGGGAGGATCACACCGGCGGAAGCCTCTCGGTCAACCTGCCCAGCTCGATGGCGGTCTGCGGCAACGTGGCCGTGAGGGCCTACCTCACCGAGAGGCTTTGCCTTTCCGTGGGCTGCCCGGACTCGCGCGCGCACGGGGGAATCGGCAGGGATCAGCTGGTGGTCGGGCTGCCCGTCGAACTGGCCCGCGAACTCGCGCAGGGCGCTTCCCGGCGCCCGGTCGCCTCGCAACCGGCCTGAGGGGAGACACCGATGCCCGCGAGCCACAACCCCTGTTCGTCCTGCGACTCGAGTTCCTGCTCGGCGAGGGAGAAGGGCCCCGACGAATCGCTCGAGGACTTCCTGGAGCGCCGCAAGCTGGCCGCCAGCCTCTGCAGGGTGCGGCACAAGGTACTGGTCTTCTCCGGCAAGGGCGGCGTGGGCAAGAGCACCGTGGCGGCCAACATCGCTGCCGCCCTGGCCGCCGAGGGCCACCGGGTGGGGCTGCTGGATATCGATTTCCACGGCCCGAGCATCCCGCGGCTGATGGGCGTCAGCGGGCAGGCCCCGCGCCACTCCGGTGACGAAGGCATAATCCCCTTCGAGGCGGCGGGCGGCGTGAAGGTCATGAGCATCGGACTGCTGCTGCGCGAGGCCGGCAGCGCGATCATCTGGCGCGGCCCGATGAAGATGAACGTGATCAAGCAGCTGCTGCGGGACGTGCGCTGGGGCGAACTGGACTGCCTGGTGGTCGACTCCCCCCCGGGCACGGGTGACGAGCCCCTGTCCGTGACCCAGCTCGTTCCGGGCGTAGACGGCGCCGTGCTGGTGACCACCCCCCAGGCGGTCAGCGCCGACGACGTGCGCCGCTCGGTCGACTTCTGCAGGAAGCTGGACCTGCCGGTGATCGGCATCATCGAGAACATGAGCGGCTTCTGCTGCCCGCACTGCGGCCGCCGGAGCCACCCGTTCAAGTCGGACGGCGGCCGCCTGCTCGCCGCGGAAACGGGAATCAGGTTTCTCGGAAGCATTCCGATCGACCCGCAGGTGGTGGCCTCCAGCGACGATGGCCGCCCCTTCTGCACGGCCCAACCCGAATCCGCTGCGTCGGCCGCATTCCTGGACGCAATCAAACCGATTTGCGCCCTGGTCAAGGACCAGGACGCGCCCGGGGAAGACTAGCAGGCCGTTGAAGAAGTGTTCCGGGGTACCCGCATCGCCGGCGCCATGACCTGAAAGAGGAAGACCATGGAGGCAACCGAGTTCGCACGGGAGTTCGCTCTCAGAGAGGACCCCAACTACGTGCCCCAGGGCAGCGAGGAGAGCGTATTCGAGGCCGCGTTCAGGACGCGCATACCCCTGGTGGTCAAGGGCCCGACGGGCTGCGGCAAGACCCGCTTCATCGAGCACATGGCCTACCGCCTGGAACTGCCGCTGGTGACCGTCTCCTGCCACGAAGATCTCACCGCCGCGGACCTGGTCGGCCGCTTCCTGCTCAAGGACGACCAGACCTTCTGGCAGGACGGCCCCCTGACGCTCGCGGTGCGCTACGGCGGGATCTGCTACCTCGACGAAGTCGTGGAGGCCCGCAAGGACACCACGGTCATAATCCACTCGCTGACCGACGACCGGCGCATGCTCTACCTGTACAAGACCGGCGAGGTCCTGCGCGCCCACCCGCGCTTCATGATGGTCCTCAGCTACAACCCCGGCTACCAGAGCGTGGTCAAGGACCTCAAGCAGTCGACCAAGCAGCGCTTCGCCAGCCTGGGCTTCGATCACCCTCCCGCGGAGGTGGAGGCCAGGATCATCAGCAGCGAGTCGGGGCTGCCCCCCGAAAAGAGCCTGCGCCTGGCACGGATGGGCGCGCGCATCCGGGAACTCGCCGGATTCGGACTCGAGGAGGGCGTCAGCTCGCGCCTGCTGGTCTACGTCGGCCGGCTGGTGCGCGGGGGGCTTTCGGCCCGCGAGGCCTGCACCGCGGCGCTCAGCCGGACGCTGACCGAGGATCCCGAGGTGGCCCGCTCCATCGAGGAGATAGTCGAGCTGCACTTCGGCGAACTGGACGACGACCTGGACTCGTGAGCAGCGGCAGGGCGGCCGGCACCCCGCGCCAAGGGAAAGCGGATCGCTATCAGGGCTTCTCCCTGCAGAGCGTCTGCTGGGGGTACCGCGAGCGGTTCGAGCGGGCCATCGAGGAGCTCTTCGAGGCCGGCACCATCGGCCCGCGCTGCGAGACGGTCACCGACAAGTTCTTCGAGGTCATGCGCTGGGCGGAAGAACCCGGCTTCGAGAACCTGCTCAAGGACTTCCTGGGCGCGCTGAACCCCCGCGCGCGGTGGATAGCGGGCGTCCCGGACCTCTTCGCCGACGTGGTCGACACCGGGCGCATGCTCGCCGAGGTCAAGCCCTACTACGGCAACACCTTCTTCGAAACCATGGGCCGGGGCGGTTTCGGCGAGCGTCCCGAGCAGGTGCGCGAGCTGATGACCCAGATCCGGAGGGTGAACGCCAGGAGCAGCCGCCTGGCGGTGGCCCTGGTCCGGGGCTACTCCTGGATGCTGGAGCGCCTCTCCACCGGCAGCGTCGGGCGCTACGTCGACTGGGCCCTGGAGATTCACGCCCGCAACGTCCGGGCCGGGCTGAGCTTCATGGAGGGGCGCCTGAGCACCAGCGAGGAGTACGCCAGGCACATCGGGCAGGCCTGCCGCCTGGGGGACGCCCGCCCGGAACTCGAGCGCCTGATCAAGGCCTTGGCCGGGCGCCGGGTGGAGGTCGGCGATCTCGGCAGCCTGGATTCCGACCTGCTCCTGGAGCGGGGCTCGCGAACGGTTTGCTTCTACGCGGGGCTCTACCTGCCGGCCACCTGCCGGCATGCGCCGTCGGCCGCAGCCAACCTGGCCTGGTACAAGCTGGCGGCGGTCTGCGCGGCGGGCATGCTGGCCGCCGACTGTTTCCCGGTGGTGCACGGTCACCGCGAGTGCGGCAGTTGCGAGGACCTGGTGGGGCAGGACCGCGCCGGCATCGACCTGTTCGCGGCGATCGAGTATCTGCGCGGCCTGGAGTACGTCCGGGAACAGTGGCCCGGAGCCGCCGGGATGCTCGAGCGCGCTCTGGTTTCGATTCGCCAGGGCGAGACTTCCGGGCGCGCGCCCGTTGCGCGGCTCTGCGAGATTCTCCTGGGGCGGGGCGAACACGGGCAGTTGCGCGCGGCCGCGAAGCGATGCGGGACTCCCTTCGAGACCGCGGCGCTGGTGCGCGGGCATGCCGGGGAATCGCTGCGCCGGGCGCTCCCGGACCTGGGCCTCTACGAATTCGCAGCCATTCCCTTCCTCTCGGATTTCGGTTACCGCGGGGAAACTTCCGCGGCGCCCCCCGACTCGCTGGTCCTGGATCTCCGCGAGGCCAGCCGGAGCGAACCCGCCGGAGAGGATGAAGCGGAGAAGGGTGACGAGGCCGAGAACGCCTCGCAGTCCGGCGCCGACGACAGCACCACCGGCGACCCGGAGGACCGCAAGCGCGAGGGCCGGGAGGTGCGGTCCGGTTACGTCTACGACGAGTGGAGCCAGCCCGACGGGGGCTACTACCGCGATCACTGCATCGTCAACCAGAGCCGGCCGGAGCCTGCCGGCCCCCCCGCGCCCGAGCCCGACCTGGTCGCCACCGCCTCCCGGGTGCGCCGGAGCATGGAACTGCTCAAGCCCGACGCTCCCCGGCGCGAGAAATACCTGGCCGAGGGCGACTCCATCGATCTGGCCCGCCTGGTCGACTTCCGGGTGCGGCGCCGCCTGGAACCCAGTCCCCGCGTGGATTTCTACGAGCGCCCCCGCACCAGGCTCCGCGACGTGGCGGTGCTGGTGCTGCTGGACGTCAGCGGCTCGACCTCGGCGAAGACCGAGGGTGACTCCAGGATCATCGACTGCGAGAAGGCCGCCGCGGTGGTGCTCTCCGACGCGCTCTCCGCGCTGGGCGACCGCTTCGCGGTCTGCGGTTTCAGCGGCAACGGCCGGCAGAACTGCCAGTTCCCGGTCTACAAGGACTTCGAAGAGTCCTGGGACCGGCGGGCACGGCAGCGGACGCTGGCGGCGCGGCCCACTACCGGCACGCGGATGGGCGCCGCCCTGCGCCACGGCGGTTACCTGCTCTCGAAGGTGGCCGCCCGCCGCAGGATCATCCTGCTGGTCTCCGACGCCCGGCCCATGGACGCGGATTACGACCCGGCCAGCCGCTACGCCCAGTACGACGTTCGCGCCGCGGTACTCGAGAACCAGCGCGGCGGCATCGCCACTTTCTGCATCTGCACCGATCCGGAAAGCCGGGCGGATTTGGGGCTGATGTTCGTCCGCCACCGCTACGCGGTGCTTGACAGGATCGAAGAACTCCCCGTCCGCCTGGCCGAACTCTACGCGCGGATAACCAGGTAGCCCGGCGTCCGAAACCGCCGAGCGGGCCGCCTCAGGACCTGCGCCGCAGCAGTTCGAAGTTGCAGACCACCACCTCGGGCCGCCCGTCCGCCGTGCGGACCAGCTCGCCCATGCGCAGCGAGAGCAGCGCGTGCTTGCCGCTGAGGCTGAGATCCTCGAAACCGGCCGCGGCCAGGCGCTGGCGATGCCGGTTCATGACCTCGTTGTACTGTTCGAGGCTGAGCACGCCGCAACGGTGGGCCTGCAGCGCGCTGATGCCTTCATAGTAGTCGCCGTCGAGAGCCGCCAGGCGCTCGTCGGGCCCGTTCCAGTAGCCCCAGATCATGAAGTAGTCGCGGTCGGGCCGCAGCGCCGGCCGGCCGTCGGGAGTGAGCAGCGGAGCGTGGCTCCGGTACCTGCGGCCGTCGCGCATCTCCTCGGGGAGCGGCGCGGCCTCGCCGGCCATGTACACCGCCCGCGGGTAGATCGCGGGGATGCCCTTGTCGCGAAGCTCCAGCGCCAGCGCGAACTTCTCGAAAGGACTGTTGTAGCCGTAGTCCAGCATGCGCCGGCCGTGCCGGTGAAAGGGGTCGGCGTCGGGCTTCTGGCCCACGTGCGACAGGGACCAGACCACGTGGATGTGGTCGCGGGTCACCGTGTAGTACATCCCGTGGGTCTGGGAAAGGCGCTTGCGGGGCGTGCCCTCCCAGTTCTCGGGCAGGAAGTAGTCGAAGAGCTCCGGCTCGTTCCCGACCACCCACAGCGCCCCCCCGGTGGTCGAGACCGGACCGTAGATGTAGTCCACGCCCAGCACCCGGGTGGCGCTGAGGTGCTCCGGGAGCTTCCGGCCCGGCAGGGGCTCGAAACGCTGCTTCTGCTTGAGCAGGTAGGTGCTGCGCCGCCGCCTGCGCCGCCGCTCCTCGTACTCGGACGTGCGGGCCAGCAGTTCGAAGTCCACCAGGGCGTAGAGCGCCCGGCCGTCGCGCGCGCGGGCCGGGCGGCCCGCCTGGTCCGGCCGGACGATAACGTGCTGGGGCTTGCTGTCGCCGACCAGGAACCCGGCCGCGCGCAGGTCCCCTTCGGCGCGGGCGACCAGCGCGCGCATCTCCTCTTCGCTGACCAGGCCCTCGCGCCAGGCCTCGGCGGCGTCGATGCCCTTGATCCACTCGTAGATCACCGCGTAGTTGCGGAAGACATCGAGGGTGACTTCCTTGTGTGCGGCGATCTTGGGCTCCATCAGCCGGTCCTTGCGACCGATGCGCTCGGGGCTGGCGGTCTTGCCGGGCACGTATATTGCCAGCGGCTTGTGGGTTGCCACCCGCACCCGCCGGCCGCTCTCGCCGCCGTCGACCCCTGCGCCGCCGGAGCAACCTCCACTGCGCAGGTCGTAGACCAGCGAGAACTCCTCGTAGGGGCTGTTGAACTCCCCGGGCAACTCTTCGAGCAGGTCCTCCTCGCGGACCACCTCCTGGCCCATGCGGTTCCACTTCAGGACGATGTCCTTGGAAAAGCCGCGGGCCGGCCGCGTAGCGATCCTGAAGAGCGTGCTGGTTCCCGAGAGCTTGCGGGAGTGCGCGCGGAACCAGGCCTTGTCGGTCCAGAAGCCCGCCGGGTCGAGGTGCGCGAAGAACGGCAGGCCATCGCGCGTGAGGTAGACCTCGTCGCCGCCGGGATATGCCAGCCGCCAGTAGTCCACGCCCATCACCGAGAGCGGCTCGGCCCCGGGAGGCGGGTCCTGTTGCGGGGGAATCCGGTCGGGCAGCGTCGTCATCTAGCAGGCCGTTGAAAAAGGTGCCATCCGCACCGAGCCTGAGAAAGGAGAAAGTAGACCGCCCTTCGACACGAGCTCAGGGCCTCTGTATGGAAGAGCCTGGAGCGCAGTCGAAAGGCAGGAAAGGCAAGTGCCGCCATCTTGCGGTCCATGTCCGGCAATGCGAAAGATTCCACGGCTCTCCTCTCTGCTTTCACCTTTCTCCTGCTCTGCAGGTCGTTTTTCAACGGCCTGCCAGGGAGATTCTCGCGCGCGGTTGCCGTCAGTGCAAGAACACCGGAGCCCTCAATCGCACCCGCCGTCGCGTGCGCGGCTCTTCTCCCCCTGCCCCCCCGGTTCGAAATCGCCGTCCGCGGCGGGACAGGGCGTGCCCACGCCCTCACGCAGGGCTGCCTCCCGGACGGCCCGGGCCACCAACCCGGCCAGGTCCTCCCGGAAGGCCGAGGGGATGATCCGGTCGGGCCGCACGGAGGCTTCCGGCAGTGCCGCGGCGATGGCCTGCGCGGCAGCCAGCTTCATACCCTCGGTGATCCGCGAGGCACGGCACTGAAGGGCGCCGCGGAAGACACCGGGGAAGGCCAGCACGTTGTTGATCTGGTTGGGGTAGTCCGAACGGCCGGTAGCCATCACCGCAACGTACGGCAGGGCCAGGTCGGGGTCGATCTCCGGTTCGGGGTTGGCCATCGCGAAGACGATCGGATCGCGCGCCATGCTCCTGACGTCATCGACGGAAAGGATCCCCGGACCGGAGAGTCCCACGAAGACGTCCGCGCCGACAATCACCTCCGAGAGACCACCACTGAGGCCCTCGGGGTTGGTGTGCTCGGCGTACCAGCGCTTGGCGGGGTTGAGTTCGTCCTCCCGGCCGGTGTGAATCGCACCGCGACGGTCGCAACCGACTATGTTCCGCACACCGGAAGCCATCAGCAAGCGGGTGCAGGCCATGCCCGCGGCGCCCACGCCGCAGAAGACGATCTTGATATCCTCGACCTCCTTGCCGATCAGCTTGAGCGCGTTGCTCAGCGCCGCGAGCGTGACGATCGCCGTGCCGTGCTGGTCGTCGTGGAACACGGGGATGTCCAGCTCCTCCTGCAGTCGCCGCTCGATCTCGAAGCAGCGCGGCGCGGCGATATCCTCGAGGTTTATGCCGCCGAAGGAGGGCGCGATGGCTTTAACTGTTGCGATGATCTCCTCCGTATCGCGCGACTGCAGGCAGATGGGGAAGGCATCGACCCCGCCGAATTCCTTGAAAAGGATGGCCTTGCCCTCCATCACCGGCAGGGCAGCCAGCGGGCCGATGTCGCCCAGGCCCAGCACGGCGCTGCCGTCGCTGACCACCGCCACGCAGTTGCCTTTGACCGTGAGGCAATAGGCCTCGCGGGGCGACTTGGCTATCGTGCGGCAGACCCGCGCGACACCCGGGGTATAGACCTTGGCCAGGTCCGCGGCGTTGCGTAGCGGGGTGCGCGGGGTAACCTCCAGCTTGCCCCCGCGGTGACAGGCATAGGTGCAGTCCTCGACACCGAGGATCTCGAGCTCCGCCTGATCCTTCAGTGCTTCACGGATCGCCAGCTGGTGTTCGTGGTCGCGGGCGCGCACGGTGATGTCGCGCACCAGTTCCTCGCGGGTCTCGTCGACGATCGAGATGACGCCGAGATCGCCGCCGGCAGCGCCGATTGCGTCGACCGCCAGCGCGAGCATCCCCGGGCGATTGGGGATCCTGAGACGAAAGGTACAGCTGTAGGCGGGACTGCAGTATTGCGACACGGTCGACTCCCGCAATTTAGGAAAGGCGATCTACCCGGATTCTCGCGAGCGCTGTGGTTCGCGCAAGGGCAGCCGGGCGTCAAACGGCCGACGGCGGCCATGACGATGGGTTCCCCGCTAGCAGGCCGTTGAAAGACGGCCTGCTCGAGCAGGAGAGCAGTTGAACAGTCGAGCAGTCGTTCGACATGGCTCACGACCTCAACATGAGCGACCCTGAGCTTGTCGAAGGGTTGATGCGGAAAGGACCACCTTGGGGAAGGTTAATCCTCTCCTGCGTTCCACCCTTCCACTGCTCAAGTGCTCAACCTGCTCCCCGGAACACTTCTTCAACGGCCAGGTGCGGGGGGAGGGCTCTCGGGTTGCCCGCCCAAGCTCTGGCACCGGTCTCCCCGTATTCGCACTTGCGAATATATAGCACCATGCATATCATCGAACGCGCCGGCGAAAGGAAACCGTGGTGAGCAGGAAAGACCTTTCCGAATACGCCCGCCTGCTGAGGGTCGTGGCCAATCCCACGCGGCTGATGATACTGGCCGAACTGCGCGCGGGCACCAGGTGCGTGAACGACATCCGCGACCTGCTGCGCGTGTCCCAGCCGAACGTTTCGCAGCACCTGGCGGTGCTCAAGAAGCACGGACTGGTGGCCTCCCGGACGCGGGGCGCCGCCCGGTGCTACTACCTGCTGCGGCCCGAGTTGACCAGGGGATTGCTCGGGCTCATGCCGGCCGCCGGCCTGGCGGCACCGCCGCGCACCTCGAAGCGCCGGGCCCGCCGCGGTGCGGTCAAGGCCGGGGGCCGGACCACGACCGGGTGATCGCCGTTCAGGCCCGGCGAAACGGGCTTGCAGGAGGAGGAGAACCATGACGCTCAGAACCGGGTTGGAACACCTCGAGTCCGCGCAGGAACTCGGCGCGGTCCTCAAGAAGCACGAGAACGTGATGGTCTGCTGCGGGCGCATGGGCCCGATGTGCATCCCCGTCTACGGGATCATGGAGCGGCTTCGTGACAGCTACACCCACGTGGCCTTCCGCGACATGGACTACGACGGCCCCGGCTCCGATCGCATTGCCGGCCTGCCGGAGTGCGCGTCCTTCATGGGCCTGCCCATGACGGTCTACTTCAGGAACGGAGAGGTGGTCGCCGCCACCTCGAGCATACAGACCGCCGAGCAGGTCACCGGCATCCTGGACGAGAAGTTCGGCCCGCCGCCGGAAGCCGGCTGATCGCCTTCCCGGTAGGGGCTCCGCGCCCGCCGGGGGCCGGCGTGTGGGGCACAACCCGTGGGAACGGCCGTTCCCTTCTCCTTCGATGCGCAAGGGACCCGAGCTATGCCGCAAGATCACGACCCGGTCTACGATGTGACTCAGGACGAGTTCGAAGAACGCGTGCTGCGTGCGTCCTCAAAGCACACGATCGTCGCGGACTTCTGGGCCCCCTGGTGCGCTCCCTGCCGGATGCTCTCGCCGGCCCTCGAGAAGGTGGTGAGGTCCTTCGGCGGGTCGATGGTCCTGGCCAAGGTGAACGTCGAGAACGCTCCCGACCTGGCCTCCCGATACGGAGTTCGCGGTATCCCCGCGGTCAAGATCTTCCGCAACGGGAAGATCGCCGCTGAGTTCGTGGGGTTCAAGCCCGAGGAAGAGATCCGCGGGATTCTCTCTCGGCTGGTGCCCTCGGAGGTCGACGGCATCGCCGACCGCGCCGCTGATTTGGAGCGAGATGGCCGGCCGGAGGACGCCGAACCCCTTTACCGCCAGGTGATCGAAGAAGAGCCCGAACACCCCGGCGCGCTGCTGGGCCTGGCGCGCCTGGCGCTGGCCAGGGGAGACTTCGAAGCCGCCGACCGGCTGGCATCCCGCGTGGCGGAGGACGCTTCCGAGCACGAGCAGGCCGAAAGGCTTCTCGCACGCAGCGGCTTCCTGCGGGACTGCGCCCTGCGGGGCGGCAGGGAGGTTGCGGAAAAGGCCGCAGCCGAAAAACCTCAGGATCCGGCTTGCCTCTACGCACTGGCGGTATGCCTCGCGGCCGAGGAGCGGCACGAAGAAGCCCTCAAGACCCTCCTGCGCGTCCTGGAGCGCGACAAGCAGTACGGGGAAGGCGCGGCCCGAAAGGCGATGGTGAGCATATTCGGCATCGTCGGCCAGCGCTCCGAACTTGCCGATGAATATCGGTCAAAACTGGCGCGCCTGATCTACTGACCGGCGGCGCCGGACCGCGGTCAAGAGCCGCGACCGCCCTGAGACGGGCCCGCTGCATTGCGCGGGCGGTTGTCGGGAGTCACCAGAACCACCCTCGGTTCCGCGCCTCGCACTTCCGATTCCTCCAGCGTGCAATAGGACAGGATGAAGACTCCGTCGCCATCCTCGCCCAATCTGGCCGCCGGGCCATTCAGCAGTACCGAGCCCGATCCGCGCGGCGCCGCTATCGCGTACGTTACAAAACGCGCGCCGGTGCTGAGGTTGAGAACCTGCACCTGCTCGCCCGGCAGGATGTCAGCCGCTTCAAGCAGGTCCAGATCCACCGATATGCTGCCCTCATAACCAAGCTCGGTTCCGGTCAGTGTGGCCCGGTGAATCTTCGATTTCAGCATTAAACGCTGCATCGCCTACCGTTCTCCTGTGCGTCGATTCCGAAAAGCCGTCTCGGGAGCGTCCGCCGCGCCCGGGCACTGCTTACCGGCGGTGAAGTCAGACGCGAACTACTGCCAGCGACACAGCCTCAACCCTTACGCAGCGAGATCGCATCCCGAGGACAAGCGGCCACGCAAAGACCGCAGCCCGTGCATCTGTCGCGGTCCACGGCGGCCGTGCCGTCAACAGCAATTGCTCCCTGGGGACAGGTCCCCTGGCAAACACCGCAGGCCTTGCAGCCCTCCTCGTCCACAACCGCCACCAGAGCGGCTCCCTGCCGTGGATGGTTGTTGAGTTCCTCGATACGCCGGTTGATGGCCAGCAGATGCCCTTGAAGTTCGCGCGCTTCTGCCTGAAGCGCCGCCCTCTCCTGCTGCGGGGTTTGAGGCACCGCATTTGGAAAGCGATATTCAGCCGGGTCCACGGGTGGTGGCATCGTTGGAATGCCTGCCGTCCCGCCGCCCATGCCACCACCGCCGCCCATGCCCATGCCGCGACCGCCGCCCACGCCCATACCGCGACCGCCGCCCATGCCCATGCCGCGACCGCCGCCCATGCCCATGCCGCGACCGCCGCCCACGCCGCGTCCCCGTCCCATGCCCGCCTCCGTTCCCGTTATGCCGCCCACCGCCGGTGGCGATTCCTCTGCACCGACCGGATTCCCTGCGGTTGCCTGCCCGGTCCCCACGCCGAAGTGACTGGCGACGTTAGGTCCGTCGGCAGCCGCCAGGCCACCAGCCTTGAAGGCCTCGACAGCCTGGCGGACGCTGCCGCTTACGCCTACGATTACCTCTATGCCGGCCGCGCCAAAGGTCCGGAAAGCGTTGGGTCCACAATTGCCGGTCAGGACAACCTTGACACCCTTCTCCGACATCATCTGCGCGGACTGAATCCCGGCCCCTCCCCCCAGCGCCGTATTCGGGTTCTCCACCGATTCCAGGGACATCGAATCGGAATCGACGATCAGGAAGTAGGCGCAGCGCCCGAAACGCGCGTCCACCCCATCGTCCAGTCCCGGCCCGGTAGCACTGACGGCAACCTTCATAATAGACCCTCAATCCGCAATGGGGAAAGGGGCCCTCGGCCCCGTTCCATCTCCGCCTGACACACCTTGCCCTGCGGCCAAGATCTGCCACCTCTCAGTTGCTTCGATGACCTGTAGCAAGCGACATGCCAAACTCATCCGCAAGCCTCAGGACAACCGCCGCTAAGTCGCACGTCACCAACCAGATATCGGCATCCGCGAACTGCAAAGGGATTCTCGGGCCCGAATAAATGCGCTCTGTCCCGTCCCGACAGTCGCACATCTGCGACTCGCCACGCATCGCCGCACTGCATACTGCAATGTGTCATCTGCTGAGTGAAACAATACCGACAGCAATCGTGATGTAGTTGCTTGCGGCTCTTCCGCGGAATCCACTGCTACCGGGTGCCTTCAGCCCTACAGCACTGTTCAACCGCTCTCCTGCTCCAGCAGGCCGTTCTTCAACGGCCTGCCAGGGTCCTCATGGTTCTTCGCTCCTCTCGGCTTCGCAGATGGCGCCGAGAACGAACTTCCTGATCTCGTCCGAGATCCGGTATCGCGGGGTTTCGTAGAACAGGCCCCACCCGCCGAACAGCGTGACCATCCCGATGCAGAAGGCGTACCCGGCGTCCAGTCCCAGGAGAGGGACTGCAAACGGTGCGGACAGGCAGAGCGCAAGGGTGGCGGCCGCAGCTCCCAGCGCCAGACCGGGAAGGTACACCTCGCAGTGCAGCCGGCGCGCACCTTCATGCTCCTCGATACGCAGCGTTCCCCTGGTGCTGCAGCGGGTGAAGGGCCACGCCCGGTCCAGCAGCGGAGCAACGTACCCGCTCGAAAACCTGACCCGCGTTCCCGTGAACTCCAGGGCGCCGGGGCCCGCCCTGCCGGTTTCGCAGCCCGCCGCCTCCAGCTTCTCCCGGAGCAACTCGAGCGCCCGCCCGGCAGCGCCAGACGAAACCGACAGGCGGCACTCAACACCGCGGTACAAGGGCGCTCACCTCCTCTGCGAATCGACACGGGACGCACGGCCTGCCCTGTGCGCGGAAGAGAGAGATCAGCCGCAGGCTACTGCGTCCCGGCTCACGAGACCCTTCCGGCATCTACGGCCGAAGGATAGCCCGCGCCACGCCGGGGGTCAAGATCAGCCCCTCTCTGCCAAGAACAGCTGGAGGCGAGGGCCAATCTGTCCGGGTTCCAGCGACCGATCGGTGGAGGAGAAAGTGCATGCAGGGGATGTTCTCTTCGTCAGCGAAGATTGTGTAGGCAATGTCAAAGCAGGATATTTCGCCTTGCTTCTTGCCTGAGCTGAAGTTTGTATTGAACGCTGTGAACTCGTAGATCCGACGCCCCTTTACTACTTTCGGGTCGCCCTTCAGAGCGTACTTCTCGCCATACAGTTCAGGGATGAGCTTGTTGAAGTCGGTCATCAGTGTTCACGCTCCGTGCTTTCCTCTTCCTTGATCTCCGCCAGAACCTCGCCCGTGGCGAGGCGAATGTACTTCCCGGAGGAAGGTTCAATCGCGACGATTTCGATCCGCTCCTTCGGGTCCAGAGCGGACAGCTTCTCCACGAGCGTTCTGGTGACTGCCTTGATGGAGTCCGACGGATTGGCGATCCCGTCTGTCTGCATCTCAAGACGCGTCTGCATGACTTCCAGAAGTTCGCCGGCTGTCGTATGCTTCATTTGCCGTCTTCTTCTAGCGTGTCGAGCATCTTGTCGCGGAACGCCTGGAAGCCTTCCCAGCCTTCCTGCGATGGGTTGTCGGGGTCGATGAAATCCCCAGTGGAACTGTCCAGCAGGGACCACTTATTGGGCTTCGCGAACTGGAGTATCGCGGAGATTGCATCGCCACCGCCGCGCACGTGCAACATCATGTCGGTGATAGGGTCGTCATTACCCACGTTGAACTCTATGGAGAACCCTTCTCCCACGAAGTCGCCCCACGTCGGGTCGGACCAGTCGACACCCGGCAAGTACTTGGATACCGAAGCTCGAACTTCATCAGCAGGGCCAAGCGGATCGGGCTTGTGGTCATCGGGCAAGTCATCGAAGTCCTTGGGCGGAGAACCGTGATAGTTGAAGACCATTACGTCCCAGCTCATGATAGTCCTCCGGCGTCTACGACCAAAGGATAGCCCCCTGTCCCCGCCGGTCAACAGCCCAAGTCCGGGGGCGGAAATCGGGCGGACAAAGGGCGCCTCTCTGATCCCCTTTGACCTCTAGTGACTCTATAGGTCCGCTCCCATCAGAAGGCGCAATGCGGCTCTCTCCCCTTGGGGAGAGGCGCATCTCAATTCCGTTGAGTGGGAAGGAAGTGGTACGCCCGGCAGGATTCGAACCTGCGGCCCCCGGTTTAGGAAGCCGGAGCCCTGCGGGCGTAGCCGACTGCTAATCAGCGCGTTGCAGCGAAGTGCGGATTTTGGGGGCGTTCACCGGGGCGTTGTTGGGGTGTTCGGGAGCGCTTTCCTGAGCCTTGCTGAGCCGAAACTAGGTGAAGGAGACGTCCGTGTTCGGCCAGGCGAAGAGCTTTCCCTCCGGCGAAACCCTCCAGGCGCCATCGTCGAAATGGCAGGGCCGGGCTGCAATGCGCTCGTCATCACTCTGGAGAAAGCTCATGAATCGCGCCGCGCAATCAGCGTTCTCCATGACTGGCATCAGCACGGCATGCATGGAAGTGCCAACCTTGACGAACACCATCATTGCCCATGTGGATTTCGCATTACAATCAGAATCGCAGAGGTAGAGCCTGTTGTCATCAATTGTTCCCTCAAGTCCCGCCGATTGAGACAACACGGGTCTTACCATGTGTCTGAACTCGGTGAAGTACCCGGCCGCATTTGCCAGTACAACGTCCCTGGCAAGGCTATAATTCTCCAGATAGAACCTCCCGAGCAGATCTTGGCCAACAAAGCGTCCTCCACCTGACAGAACGTAATTGTAGCCAAGCATCCTGAAGAGCGTTAGGTGAGCAGACCTGATTAGTGACACTACAGCTGGCAGTCGGACATCTTGTTGGACACGGAGCGTCCATTTCTTGCTCTCGTTGGCAACGACCTCATCCTGGTGCATTTCCAAATTGAGGTGTACTCGGTTGTTTCCGCCAGGAAGTGATACCGGAGTAACCCCCTTCCGGTCAGCTCGTTTGCCAAAGTGGTAATCAACAAGCTTGCCGTCGAGCATCAGTTGGGGCTTTATCTTCTTGGCAAGTTTAGGGTTTCTCAGGTACTCAGTTGCTGGCACGTCGCGGTATTGGAGCTTCTCGAATTCGGATTCAAAGACGGCCCCAAAGAAGTTGTCTACGTCCTTCCTCTGGACTATCCACGTATTGGAACTTCCCTGGAAGGTCTTGCTCACTATGTGCCCCTTGCATAGCTCTACATCTTCGTCAAGGTGGAGGATGGGGCAGAAGAAGTGCTTGAAAGGAGCACCCTCGGTAGCCTTGTAGTCAGCTTGCAGGAGGCTCACGGCCTCGGCAATAGTCATAGCCACTGTCAGGAAGCCCTCTAGGTCATTCTTGTCACATGCACCAGTGTAGCCTGGCGCGCGACAATTATAAATCGGGTTTGACGACAATTAGAAATCGGGTTTTTGAGAGTTAGACTGATGGTATTTCTCGAGAGATCGGGGGAGCCATCGAGTGATCACCGACCAGCAGATGAGG
>Ga0272442_10000281_pt1 | contig 85876 bp, 68 predicted proteins | sample SSMForm2O_FD_200262 | JGI IMG/M metagenome (GOLD analysis project Ga0272442, IMG submission 200262) | Marine sediment archaeal communities from Little Sippewissett salt marsh, Falmouth, MA, United States - SSM-Form-2O | ecosystem: Environmental > Aquatic > Marine > Wetlands > Sediment ...
AACGACGTGGGCCAGCTGTCCAACCGCACCGTGATCCACCTCGAGGGCATCGGCGCGGGCGGCGCCAACCGCGCGGCCATCGGCGCGCGGGTGACGATCGAGATCGGCGACCAGACGCTGGTGCGCGAGGTCGACGGCGGCCACGGTCACTTCGGCCTGCAGAACGACCTCTCGCTGCGCTTCGGACTCGGCACGGCCTGCACCATCGACCGGCTGACCGTGCGCTGGCCCAACTCGACGCTGACCGAGCGAAGCTGGCGCGACGTGCGGGCCAACTACCGCCTGTTCCTTCACGAGGCCGACGGGCTGACGTACGGCGATCCGCTGTAGTACGGGGATTTTCTTCACGCGCGCGCGCGTTATCCGTTAGTATGGGGCGCATCCCGGAGGTGCAGCCATCCCGGTCCTCGACGATCTGCCGCGCTGGTTCTGGCCGCTGACCGCAGGCGTGGTAGGCCTCGCCGTGGGCTCCTTCCTCAACGTGGTGATCGCCCGGCTGCCCGCGCGGGAGTCGGTGGTCCGCCCCCGCTCGCGCTGCCCGCGCTGCCGCACGCCGATCAAGGCCGCCGAGAACGTACCCGTGCTGAGCTACCTGCTCCTCGGCGGTCGCTGCCGCTACTGCCGGGCGCCGATCTCGCTTCGCTACCCGATGGTCGAGCTGCTCACCGCGGCGCTGACGATCGCCCTGGTCAAGGTGTACGGCCCGAGCGCACCGCTGATCCCGGCCCTGGTGCTGGCCTGGGCCCTGATCGCCGGCTCCTTCATCGATCTCGACCACCGGCTGCTGCCGAACCAGATCACGATCCCGGGCCTCGTCGCGGGACTGGGCTTCAGCTTCCTGCCCGGCGGCATCGATCCGCTGGACGCGCTGCTCGGCGCGCTGCTCGGCGGCGGAATCCTGATCGGCCTGATCGCGCTCTACTGGGTGCTGCGCAAGGTCGAGGGCATGGGCTTCGGCGACGTCAAGCTGCTGGCGATGATCGGCGCCTTCCTCGGCATGCGTGGTGTGGTCGTGACCCTGCTGGTGGGCTCGCTGCTGGCCGTGGTGATCTCGATGGCGCTGATGCTGGCCGGCAGGATGAAGCCCGAACCGCCGCCCGCGGTCTCCGGCGCGGATGAGGAGCCGGCCGCACCCGCCTCCTGGCGCTACGCCTCGATGCCCTTCGGGCCCTTCCTCTCGCTGGGCGCGATCGCGTACCTGCTGTTCGGCATGGCGATCCTCGAGTGGCTGGGCCATCTGGCGGTGGTCGAGCTCTAGCCTAGATACCGTTCTCCGCGATCACCCGCGCGTACCACTGGGCGCTCTTCTTGGGCACGCGCTGCAAGGTCTCGTAGTCGCAGCGGATCAGCCCGAAGCGCTCGCCAAAGCCGAAGCTCCACTCGAAGTTGTCGAGCAGGCTCCAGACCAGGTACCCGCGCAGGTTCACGCCCTCGGATAGGGCCCGATGCGCCATCTCGAAGTGGCTCTGCAGGAAACGCAGCCGGTCGTCGTCCTCCACAAAGCCCTTAGCGTCGGGCTGCTCGGTCTCGGAGGCGAAGCCGTTCTCGGTGACGAGCAGCGGCAGGTCGTAGCGCCGGTGCAGGTCGGTCAGCACGTGGTACAGCCCGGCCGGGTACACCTCCCACTCCATGCCGCCGATCTGGCCCAGCGGCCGGATCCGGTTGGTCTTGAAGAAGTTGCCCGCCTCGTGGCGCACCACGCTGCGCTCGTAATAGTTGACGCCGATGAAGTCGATCGGTCGCTGCATCTGCGCCCGCGCCGCGTCGTCGATCGCTGGCAGCCGCTCGCCGAACTGGTCCCTGATCGGTTGCGGGTACTCCCCGAGCAGCAGCGGATCGGCGAACCAGGTATTCAGAAAGGCGCCGTACCGCTCGGCCGCATCGCGATCGTCCTCGGAGGCGTCGTCCTCGGGCATCACGGCCTGGATCGAGAGCGTGATGCCGATCTCGCTCGGTGGGCTGGCCGCGCGGAAGCGCTCCACGGCCGCGCCGTGGGCCAGCAGCACGTTGTGGCCCGCGCGCAGCGCGGTGGCCACGTCGCAAAGCCCGGGCGCGTGCAGGCCCAGCGCGTGGCCGAGCCAGACGAAGACCCAGGGCTCGTTGAAGGTGACGAAGCGCTGCACGCGGTCGCCGAGAGCGGAGAAGATCGTCTCGGCATAGTCGGCGTATCGTCCCACCGTGTCCGGGTCGGCCCAGCCGCCCCGGTCCTGCAGGGCCTGGGGCAGGTCCCAGTGGTACAGCGTGGCCATCGGCTGGATGTCGGCCTCGAGCAGGGCGTCGACCAGCCGGTCGTAGAAGTCGAGGCCAGGCCGGTTCATGGCGCCCCGGCCCTGGGGAAAGATCCGCGGCCAGGCGATGCTGAAGCGGTACGCCTTGAGCCCCAGCTCGCGCATCAGCGCCACGTCCTCCTGCCAGCGGTTGTAGTGATCGCAGGTCTTGTCCGCGTTGTGGCCGTGGTCGATCTTGCCCGGGGTGTGGCTGAAGCGATGCCAGATGCTCTCGCCCGCGCCGTCGGCCAGGGGCGAGCCCTCGATCTGGTAGCTCGCCGTGGCCGCGCCCCAGAGAAAGCCTTCGGGGAACTTCAGCACGGGCATGGGATACCTCCACTCGGCCGTCGGCTCACCGGGTCCGACGCTCCGCAGTGCGATGTTCGGGCGCGAAAGCCCGGGCCGCACACTCGCCAATGGCTCGCGTGGGCACTGCGTCGATCGGACACCGGCTCGCCTCCGGCTATTCCACCGCCTTGGCCAGCTCGCGCAGATCCGGCGGCGTGGCCGTGGCCGCCTGGGCGGCCTGCCATCTCGCCACCAGGTCGCCGAGATTCACGCGGCCACCCTGGCGCACGTAGATCGGCTGCTTGTGCTCGGGCACGGCCACCGTGGCCTCGCCGGGCGCGGCCTCCTGCCCGGTCCACGCGTCGAGCCAGCCGGCCTCCGGGATCTGCACCGTGACTTCGCTCACGCCCTCCTCCCACACCGGACGGACCAGGATGTCCGGGCCGTACAGGTACTGGGTGTACAGGTCACGGTACTCCGGGCGGTCCGGGTAGGCGAAGATCATCGGCCGCACGATCGGCGTGCCCTGCTCGTGCGCCCGCGCGGCCTGGTCGTAGCTGTAGTCCAGCAGATCGTTGTGTAGGTTGGCGTACAGGTTCCAGATCGCCAGCAGCGCCGCGTCGTACTCGGGCTCGTAGTCGTACCCGTCCTCACCCACGTTGCCCGACTCGCCGTCCGGCACCCGCGACCAGGGCGCCACGTTGTCGGTCGGCCCCACCTCCATCAGCGGAGTGAAGGCGCTGAAGGCCAGCCAGCGGGCGCAGGTCTCGTGATTCGAGCGGCCGTACCCGCAGGTGTCCGAGCCCCAGATCGGGAAGTTCATCGCCGCGTTGCGCTGCACCGCGATGATCGCCGAGCGCAGGCCCCACAGGCTGGGCTCGGTATCGCCGCCCCAGACGATCGCGTGCTGCTGCGAGCCGACCCAGAACGAGCGCGGCATCACCGCGAACTCCTCGGCGCCGGCGCGGGCAAAGGCGCCCTGCACGGCCCTGGCGTACCAGTACGGGTACGCGTTGCGTCCCTCGCGAAAGCTCGTGCCGTCGGAGTACTCGCCGTACGGCGCGTCCTCGTTGCCGTCGGGCACCTTCTCCTCGCCGCGGTCGAGCTTGAAGCCGAGCACGCCGTCGTCGATCAGCGGGATCAGGTGGTCCTGCCACCAGCTCACCGCGTCCGGGTTGGTCAGGTCGATCAGCTTGGCCGAGGCCGGGTGGGCGAATTCGTACAGCCCGTCCTGCACCAGGTAGCCCGCGGCCTTGCCGTCCTCCATCATCTGACCCATGGCCCAGGGCGCGATCCACAGCATGAACTGCGTGCCCTGTCCCTGCAGCCAGGCGATCATCGCCGTCGCGTCGGGCAGCTTTCCCGGGTCGTACTGCAAGTCGTCGTACCCGAAGCTGCCCGGGCACCACGGCCGGTCGACCCAGTACAGCGAGCAGGGGATGTCCAGCGCCTCCATCATCAGCACGTCCTCGACGATCATCGAGTTGTACTTCCCGTCGTACGGGGTACCGTCGTACAAGGCGGGCAGGTCCCACACCTCGTCGCGCCAGCGCCAGGGCCCGAAGACCCAGCGTGGCGGCAGCAGGGTCGTCCCCACGGTGCGGGCGTACCGCTCGGTGACCTGCAGCGGAGTGGGGCCGGGGATCACGCGCAGGGTCAGGTCCGGCCCCTCGTACTCCAGCGTGACCTCGGCCGCGTCGACCACGCCGAAGCGATACAGGCCGGGCCAGCTGCTCTCCACGTACACGCCGTACCCCTGCGACGAGACATAGAACGGGCTGTACGCCGAGACCGTGGGCCGCACGGCCAGGAACACCTCCTGCCCGCGCAGATCCAGCGCCTCGGTCATGCCCGGCTCCCAGGAATTCCGCTGATCGCCCTGGACCACGCGCTCCATCAGGCCGTAGAAGCCCTCGTCCGCGCTCACCTGGAACCGCGCGCCGAGCACCTCCCCGTCACGCCTGTCGTCGACCGAGAAGCGCACCCGCACCGCGCCCTGCTCCACCGGCTCGATGCGCACCGCGGCCTCGCGGCCGTCCGTGGTGTGGTAGGTCAGCGTCGTGCCACCGGAGTCCGCGCTCCGCGTGGGCGCGCCGGTCAGCTCCACGCGGGCGGCGCCGTCGGCGAGGTACAGCGCGGAACGCCCCGGGTCGGCCAGTGCGGTCAACGCCGTTTCCTCGAAGCTGAAGCCAAGCGCCAGCGGGCTCTCGCTGATCGCCACGGCCAGCGCGGGCTTGCCCTGATCGCTGCCCGCCGACTCGCAGCCGGCCAGGGCCAGCAGCACCCCGAGCGCTGCCGTCGGAACGCGCCTCATCTCCTCGACCCCCAACGCTTCCCGCGGATCATAACCCGGCCGCTGATTCGAATCCAGGCCGCGGACATGCGGCGGCGGAGATGTAGTTCCGGACGGCAGCGGGCACGAGCACCAGCCAGGGGCATTGACCGACCCGCCAGACCTGCACTAGACTCCGGATTCCCGGAGGCAGTATGCGATTCAACCCGGCGTGCCTTTCGACCGAAGCACCGCCGCTGGTCGGCCTGATGCAACGCGCCCGGGCCTTGGCTGCGGACGGCATCGACGTGTACAACCTGGGCCAGGCCGTGGTCGACCTCCCGCCGCCGCGGACCTTCGTCGATGCGGTGGCCGAGTCCCTGCCGCGCACCGAGACCCACAGCTACGCCCCGGATCCCGGCCTGCCCGAGCTGCGCGCCGCGCTCGCCAGCTACTGCGAGCAGAGCTTCGGCGTCAGCTGGGATCCAGAGACCGAGATCCTGGTCACGGCCGGCGCCAACCTGGCCTGCTATGCGGCCTTGACCGCGCTGGCCTCGGCCGGCGACGAGGTGCTGATCCCTTCCCCGTGGTACTTCAACCACGCGATGACCCTGGCCATGCTCGGCGCCAAGCCGATCGGCGTGCCGGGCAGGCCCGAGAAGGGCCTGACCCCGGAGCAGGCCGCGCTTGCCGCGGCGGTCACCGAGCGCACCCGCGGCCTGGTGCTGGTAAACCCGAACAACCCGACGGGCGCCCGCTACCGCGACGGGCTTGTCGATTACCTCTCGGTGGTGGCCGCGGACAACGACCTGTGGCTGCTCTCGGACCAGACGTACCAGGAGATACACTTCGGCCTCGACCGACCGGTCTCGCCGGCCTCGCTGGACAAGCTGCGCGACCGCACGGCCACGGCCGGGTCATTCTCCAAGGTGCTCGGCATTGCGGGCTGGCGCGTCGGTTTCCTCGCCGGCCCGGCCGAGCTGATCGAGCAGGTGCTCAAGGTCCAGGACTGCTCGGTGATCTGCGCGCCGCGCCCCGCCCAGATCGGCCTGCTGGCCGCGCTGCCCGAGATCGAGTCGCACGCCGAGATGGTTCGCGGCACCCTGCGCGAGCGGCGGGAGTGGCTGCTGGGCTCGCTGCGCGAGGCCGGCTTCGACGCCTTCACCGAGCCGGGCGGCGCCTGCTTCCTGTTCCTGCGCCTGCCCGAGGGCACCGACGACCGGCCGTTCTGCCGGGCGCTGCTCGAGGCCGAGCAGGTGGTTGTGGTCCCAGGCAGCGCCTTCGGTCCGGGCGGCGAGGGCCACGTGCGGATCAGCTTCGGCGCCACCGAGTCCTCTCGCCTGGCCGAGGCGGCCAAACGCATCGCGCGGTTCCTCGAGTAGACCTTCCCGTGACCGTGGATCGCGAGCTCGTCTGGCAGAGCTACCGGCGCGCCGAGCACGATCTCAACGAGGGTCTGATCCGCGCCGATGACTGGGTCGAGCGCGACCCGGACGAGCCGCCGCGCGCGCGGGCGGCGCGCAAGTTCGCCGAGGCGCGCGAGTTTCTCGCCGGCCTTGGCGATCCGCAGCGTGCCTTCCCCTCGGTGCTGGTCGGCGGCACCAGCGGCAAGGGCAGCGTGGCCACGCTGGTCGCACGGGCGCTGCAGGGGGCCGGTCATCGCGTGGGCCTTCACACCTCGCCGTACATGCAGGTGGCCACCGAGAAGAACATGATCGACGGGCGCTATCTCGACGGCGAGAGCTTCGCCGAGCTGGTCGGCTGGGTGCGGCCGCACGCCCTGAAGGTGCGCACGCCGCGGGCCACGGCCTCGCCGCACGGCATGGCGTCGGTGGCCCTGGCGTACGAGGCCTTCCGCCGGGCCGGGGTCGACGTGGCCGTGATCGAGACCGGGCTCGGCGGGCGCTATGATCTGAACAACCACGTGAGCGCCATCGCCACCTGCGTGACCTCGGTCGGCATGGATCACATCGTCACCCTCGGACCGACCCTGCGCGACATCGCCTGGCACAAGGCCGGCGTGGCGCGTGACGGCGTACCGCTGGTCACCGGTGCGGGCGGCGAGGCGCTGGAGGTGATCGAGGCCGAGGCCGCGGCGGCCGGCGCGGAGCTGCAGATCGTGGCGCCGCCGGGAGGCGCGGCCTTTCCCGAGCGCAATCTCGCGCTGGCCCGGGCGCTGCTGCAGGCCCTGCCCGCTCCCTTCACGGTCGCCGAGCCCGACACCGCGGCGCTGCGGCTGGACCGGCTGATGCCGGGCCGGCTGGAGACACTGCCCGGCAGCCGGGTGATCCTCGACGGCGCGCACAACCCGGACAAGATGCAGGCCCTGGTCGAGGCGCTGCGCGCTCGCGGCGTGGAGCAGCCCGTGGTGCTGTTCGGCCAGCTCGACTCCAAGGACTCGGGGCCGATGCTCGAGGCGCTGGCCGGACTTTGCAGTCGGATGGTGCTCACCGAGCCTCAGGTGCACGAGAAGCCGTCCGTACCGGCGGCGGAGCTGCAACGGATCACCTCAGGACTCGGAGTCGAGGCCGAGGCCGCGGCCGAGCCCGAGGCCGCGCTGGAGCGCGCCCTGGCGCTCGCCGCCCCCGGGCAGCACGTCGTGGTCACTGGCTCGCTGTACCTGCTGGGCCGGATCCGCGAGCAGAGCTTCCCCGCGCGCGAGGTGCTGCTCCAGCGCACGAGCTGGCCGGAGATCGGTTAGCCCGGGCTAGGCGTCGAGCTCCTCGCGCCCGATGTAGCGCGCCTCCACGAACAGGAAGGTCGAGGTGAGCAAGGCCACCAGCCTGCCCTCGCCGTCACTCACCCGCGCCTCGACCAGGGCGGTGCGCCTGCCGCGGGAGACAACGCGGGTTTCGGTCTTGAGCGTGTCGCCGGGCCGCGCGCTGCGCGCGTAGTGCACGCTGACCTGGGTGGCGGTGGGCACCGTGCCCTCGGGGCAGATGGGATGGATCGCACCGCCCATGCTGTCGTCGGCCAGGGTGAAGATCGCGCCGCCGTGGCACACTCCAGGCGGGTTGCAGTGCTCGGGCTTCACCTGCAGCGTGGCCTCGGCGTACCCGGGCTCGGCTTTGACGAACTGCATGCCCAGGCGGTGGCCAAAGGTGTCCTTCCAGACGTCCGGCGGAATCTTCATCGCCCTGCTCCCATCACAGCAAATCGAGCTGCGGGTCCTTCTTCTGCTTCTTCTTGCCGCCCATTGTCTGCCGCACTTCGAGCAACGCCTGCTCCACGTCGGCGAGGAAGCGCGAGGGCCGCTGCGTGCGGCGCTTGCCGTAGATCGTCCGCTTCCTCGCCCGCGTCAGGTACAGCAGATGCCGCGCCCGCGTCATGCCCACGTACAGCAATCGCCGCTCCTCATCCACGTCCGGTTCCTCGCCCTCGCGCAGGTACGGCAGCAGGCCCTCCTCGCAGCCGGTGAGGAACACCACCGGGAACTCCAGCCCCTTGGCCGCGTGCATGGTCAGCAAGGTCAGCTGCTCGGCCCGCGAGTCGTAGTCGTCGTCCGGGGTGCGCAGCAGCACCCGCTCCAGCAGCTCGTTCACACTCACCGCGCGAGCCGCGGCCGCGAGCCAGGCGCGGGCCAGCGGATCGTCGTGGTCGAGCTGAAGCGCTTCGAGCTGCTCGCGCAGCAACCCGGAGGGGCTCGCCCCGGGCTCGGCCCTGCGCAGCCGCTTGAGCAGCTTCGCCCCCTTGCCCCGGAGCCAGGCGGGCTCGTTGCCCACCACCCGGTACGGCATGCCCGAGCGGGTGAAAGCCTGCTCCAGCGCCTTGCGCTGCGCCTTGAGCCGGTACAGCACGGCCACGTCGCCGAAGGTGATCCCGGCGCCGTCCTCACCGGTCTCGACCCGTTCCGAGTCCAGCGAGAAGTGGGATGTGCCGCCCACGAGCTGCTCCACCTCGTGGACCACGAACTCGGCCTCGGCGCCATCCGTGGCCGCGATCCGCAGCTTGACCCGCGGCCCGCCCTGAAGGAAGGCCGCCAGCTCGGCGTGGCCGCCCAGACCGTCTGCGGCCAGCACCTGGGTGCTGGCCTGTAGGATCACCGGCGTGGAGCGGTAGTTGCGGGTCAGCGTGACCCGTGCGGTGCCCTCGCGATCCCGGATCAGCCGGTCGAACAGCGCGCGCTCCGCGCCGCGGAAGCCGTAGATCGCCTGGTCCGGATCGCCGATCACGGTGATGTCGGCGTCGGGCGGCGCCAGCCCCGCGAGCAGCCGGTACTGCAGGACGTCGAGATCCTGGAGCTCGTCCACGGCGATGAAGGCGTAGCGCTCCTGCCAGCGGCGTCGCACCGCGGCATCGGCCTCGAGCAGCTCGACGGGCCGTACGATCAAGTCGTCGAGGTCGATCGCGTTCGCAGCGGCGAGGGCGTCGCGGTACACTGGGTGCAGCTCACGAACGGCGTCGTCGGCGGCGCCTCCGGCCTTCCGGGCCGCCCCACCGCGCCTGGCCGCCGAGATCGCCTGCCGCGCCCGGCGCGCCTCGCCGACCTTGATCCCGGCCTTGCGGCGCAGCAGATCCACGGCCTCGTCCTCACCGAACAGAACGAAGTCCTCGGCCAGGCCCGCGGCCTCGTGCTCGGCTCTGAGTACATCGAGGCCCAGGCGATGCAGGGTACACACCGTGAGTCCGCGGGCCTGCTCCTCGCCGAGCAGCGCGGCTAGCCGCTCCTGCATCTCACCGGCGGCGCGGTTGGTGAAGGTCACGGCCAGCACGCGGTCGGCGCGCACCTCGCCGCGGAGCACCTTGTACGCGATGCGGTGGGTCAGGGTGCGGGTCTTGCCCGTGCCCGGTCCGGCGACCACGGCCAGCGGACCGCGGGGCGCGGTCACCGAGGCGATCTGCTCGGGATTGAGGCTGGCCAGCACCGCGTCGGCGCCCAGCCCGCCGGGGCCGAGCGGCAGGGTCGGCGTGTCACCGATCCCGGGCGCGGTCTCGGGCGCTGCAGCCTGGAACAGGTCCGGTGCGGGCGCGGGCCGGGCCGCGGGCGGCGCCTTGGGCTGCCGCTTTCGAGGCCGCGGCGCCAGCGCCGGGAAGAAGCTGTTCTGACCCGACAGCTCGCTGCGCTCCTCAGGATCGAAGATGTGGATCGCGCCGAACTCCCCGTCGTAACCGGCCGAGATCTTGAGCCGCCCTTCGCGCACGCGTGAGATGCCCTCGGCCACGGCCGGTCCGGCCAGCGCGCGCACGTCCTCCAGCGGCGCCTGGCGCAGCAGGAAGAACTCGGGACCGACCTCGGACAGCAGCGCGTCGTACACGCGGGCCACGCGCTTGCTGCCCGCACCCACGGCCAGGGCCTCGCCGATCACCTCGGCCAGCGGGACCAGGCTGATGAAATCCCGCGCGCCCTCGGGCCGGGCGCCCGCGGGCCGGTCGGCCAGGGCTTCCACGCGGTGCAGCACGCCCACCGTGACCTTCTTGCCGCAGGTCGGGCAGCGGCCGTCATTCTCCAGGGTCTCACGCGGCGTGAGGCGCTGGCCGCACTTGCGGTGGCCGTCGAGGTGGTACTTGCCCTCCTCGGGATAGAATTCGATCGTGCCGAGGAAACGGCCGTCGCCGGCCGAGCGCAGGCTGTCGAACAGCGCGTGATAACCGCCGTCCTCGAGCTCGAACTCGAACTCGTTGGCCTCACGTCCGAGCTTGGAAGGCGAGTGCGCGTCAGAGTTGGAGACCAGCGCGTACCGGTCGAGCGCGGAGAGCCGCCAGTTCATCGCCGGATCCGAGGAGAGCCCGGTCTCCAGGGCGAAGACGTGATCGGCCAGATCGCCGAAGCACTGCTCTACGCTGTCGTACCCCGACTTGGAGCCGAGGATCGAGAACCACGGCGTCCACACGTGGGCCGGGATCAGATGCGCGCCCTCGCCGGATTCGAGCACCAGCTCCAGCAGGTCGCGGCTGGGCAGGCCGAGGATCGGCCGACCGTCGGACACGATGTTGCCCACGCGGCCGAGCGCGTCGTCGAAGCGCCGTGCCGTATCCAGGTCCGGGCAGAACACCAGGTTGTGCACCTTGCGCACGCTCTCGTCGTGCTTGTAGATGTTGCTGATCTCGCCCTGCAGCAGAAAGCGCACCGGTGCGCGGCAGGCCCGGGGCACCGCGGCCTCGGCCGCGGCCGCGAGGTCGTCGCGCAGGCGGAACAGCCCTGGCTCTGCCGGGACGAGCTGCTCGCGCATCTCGGAGAACCACACCGGGTGGGTCAGGTCGCCGGTGCCTAGTAAGTTGATGCCCTTGCGCTGAGCCCAGGCGTGCAGGACGGGCAGGGTCAGCTCCTTGCTGGTGGCCCGCGAGAAGCGGGAGTGGATGTGCAGATCGGCGATCAGGCGCATGCCACTGTGTATTCGCTGGCCTCCCGGGCGTCAAGCCGATCGCGCTGCCTGGACTTCAGCACCCCGCGGTGCTACGGCTAGGCTTCGGGAGGTCGCCATGCGCCGAGCTGCTCTCGCACTGCTGCTCGCCATCGGGCTGGTCGCCGGCTGCGGCGAGTCGTCCGGAGACGCGGACAGCGACACCGACGTGGACACCGACTCGGACGCCGACACCGACACGGACAGCGACAGCGACGCCGACGACTCGTTCTTCCGCGAGGACCGGGCCTGCCCGGGCTCGCCCGGCTGCGAGAGCGCCGAGGGCGAGCTGACGGCCGGCGCGGCCAAGATCACGATCACGCCCACGGTGGAGCCATTCGAGGACCAGAACGACAACGACAACTGGGACGACGGCGAGCCGTACACCGACGAAGACAACAACGGTGAGTTCACCCCGGTGTTCATGGCCGGGTACGGCGGCAACGGTGCGAACAACCACGCCCACGGCGTACTCGACGAGACCTTTGCCCGGGTGCTGGTGCTGCAGAAGGGCGACCTGCGCATCGGCATCGCCTCGCTCGACACCGTGGGCTTACTCAACGAGGACGTGATCCTGGTGCGCGGCGCGGCCCGCAACGCCGGGGCCGAGTTGGACCACCTGATCGTCACCTCCGACCACATCCACTCTGGCCCGGACACGGTGGGCATGTGGGGCCCGAGCCCGATCCGCACGGGCCGCGACCCGGTGTACATCCAGTACCTCGCCGACCGTACAGCCGAGGCGCTGGGCCAGGCCGTGGCCAGGCTGACGCCGGTGCGCATCATGGCCGGTATCGGCAAGACCGAGGGGCTGACGAACGACTCGCGCCTGCCGATCGTGCTCGACGAGCGAGTCACCGCACTGCGCCTGGAGAAGACCTCGGACGGCTCGCCGATCGCGGCGGTGCTGCACTGGTCCAACCACCCCGAGGCGCTCGGCGGCTCCAACCGGATGATCTCGGCCGACCAGGTGGGCAACACGATGACCGTGCTCGAGGCGGGCGTGCCCGGCGCGGTCGGGATCTACTGGCAAGGCATGGTCGGTGGCCTGCTCACCCCGCTGGAGATGGATATCGAGGACGCGGACGGCAAGGTGCTGCCCGAGGACTCGATCGAGAAGGCGGACCGTATCGGCGAGCTGACAGCCGAGGCCGCGCTCGAGGCCCTGTCCAATGCCGAGGACGCCACAGGCGACGGACGGCTGGCCTTCCGCCGGCGCTTCTTCCTCGCGCCGCTGACCAACGTCCAGTTCTCGCTGGCCGCCGCGTACGGCGTGTTCAACGCCAGGGCGTACGACGCCGAGGGCAACGAACGGGATCCGACGAAGTTCCCCACCTATGAACCGCACATGCGCACCGAGACCACGGTGCTCGACTTCGGCGAGGTGCAGCTGGTGACCGTGCCGGGCGAGCTGTTCCCTGAATCCGCGATAACCGGGCCGGGCGGCGAGTGGCTCTACCAGGACCCCCAGGACCCGGGCGCCGACTTCTTCGGCACGCCCTGCCTGCCGCCGGTCTGGTCGGAGATGCGGGACACCGAGTACAAGATCGTGCTCGGCCTAGGCAACGACGAGCTGGGCTACATCGTGCCCAGGTGCCAGTTCGACGGGATGAAGCCGTACACCTACGGGCGCGAGGAGCAGCTCTACGAGGAGGTGATGTGCGTGGGGTCGGAGATGGAGCCGACCCTGCTGAACACCATCGCCGAGGAGCTCGAGGCGCTGGAGGGGATGTAACCCCTACTTCTTGCGGAAGGCGACCAGCTTCTCCTTGGCCGCCAGGATATCGGCCAGCTCACCCGGGAAGTCGGCAAACTCGTGCGGCAGCCAGGTCTGCTGCATCAGATCCTGAAAGTGCGGATCCGCGGGATCCGCGGATACACCGCTGGGCAGCGCGAACTCGGTGGTGATGCCCGCATCGGTCACCGTGTTGACGATGCGGATGCTGGCTCCATTGGCGTAACTGAAGTCGTCACCGCCGCCGTCGAACTGGAAGCCGAACCCACCCGGGTTGACCGTGCCGTACGCGGCGCTGGTGGTGTACGTGGGTGCGTCGTACAGGTCGTTGATCTGCTCGAACATCAGCGCCTTGGGCGACAACGTGTGCACGTAGCCCCACAGCCACTCCTCCTTGGGCTTGCCTTCGAAGACGGGAACCGCGGTGAGGTAGGCCACCGCGGCCTCGAAGGCTGCGACCACGATGTCCTGCGGCGTCTCGACCGCGCCGTCGGTGCTCACGTCGTCCCACAGGATCGAGGTCTCGGTGCCGTCGGCGGTGCGGGTGATCGCCAGCAGCAGCGGCGCCAGGCCCGAGGGGTTGTCGCTCATCCCGGCCGCCTCGATCTCGTCCTTCTGGAACTTGGCCAGCAGCTGCCGGATCAGCGCCGAGTAGAAGGTCGTGGCCACCGACGCCTCGAGCACGGCCTGGTCCTCGACCGGCACCGCGGTCTCGGCGATGTACGCGTTGAGGCCCGAAGGCGTGCTGAAATCCCAGCCGTTCAGCAGGTCCGCGAAGTACTGCGCGTCCGCGGACAGGGTCGCGCCGTCGAGGATGGTCATGATCGCCGGTACGGTCAGCGCGGCCATGGTGTAGTGCGTGTCGGTGACCGCCCGCTTCATGTCCTCCGCGGTGACACCGCCGGCCGCGACCAGCGGGCCGAGCATCTCGCGGATGCGGTACGAGCGGAGGGCCAGGGCGCGGTTGAAGTACAGGTAGTGCTCGTCATTGAGCGCATCGTTGTCGAGCAGGTTGCCGTTCATGTCCTCGTTGGCCGTGGCCAGGTACCCGGCGGCCGGGTTGCGGTCCTGGGGCAGCTCGCCGGAGGGAATCCGGCCGGTCCACTCGTACTCGCCGGTGCCGGGCATGACCAGCCACGGCGGATGCGCCTGCAGGTCGCCGGAGCGGATCGGCACCCAGCCGTGCGGGTACAGGCCGATATCGCCCTCGGTGGTGGCCACGACCCAGTTCTGCGCAGGAATGTCGAACTTCTCGATCGCGGCAAAAGCCTCGTCCAGGTTCTGGGCCCGGGGCAGGTCGAGCCACGGATCGAGCACGCCGGCCGGGTCGTGCCCGGTCCAGCGCCAGGACAGGGCCGTGCCCGCCTCGATGTCCATGCTGTCGAGGATGATCGGGCCGTGGTGCGGCACGATGTACACCGTGCGCGTCTCGAAGCCATAGCCCTCGGTGGGGCCCATCTGGAAGCTGAGCTCGACCTCGAGCACATCGACCTGGTTGCCGTTGAAGGTCACGTTTTGCGGCTTGCCTTCGCCGTCGTACGTCACCTGCTCCTCCCAGATGTCGCTCACGTCGTACCCCGAGTTGGTCACGCCCCAGGCGCAGTGGTCGCTGGCGCCAACGATCACCGTGGGCGCCGCCGCCAGGCTGAGACCCCGCGCGTGCCAGCCCGTGGCCGCGTCGCCCAGGATCTTGGTGTCGAGCAGGACCGGGAAGAAGAAGCCCGGCGCATCCAGCGGAAGATGGGGGTCGTTGCTCAGAAAGGCCGGCGCCTGGCCGTCGGGCCCGACGACCCAGTTGTTGCTGGCCTCGTTGTTGGAGTTGTGGAAGCCCAGCGACTCGCGGAAGGCCCGGGCTCGGTCGAGACGCGCCCGCGCCCGGCGCAGCCCCTCGAGCGAGCGCAGCGGTGCGATCGTCCGCTCTGCCGGCTTCGCGCCAGGCACCGGCCGCGGCGCCGGAGCGGGCGGGATCATGGTAGCTCCGGTGAACGACTCCGAGAAGACCAACGCGTCGTACACCTCCTTTGGCAGCACCTGTGCGTACTCGGTGCGGCGCAGCTCCTCGCCCAGGCGGTCGGCCAAATACCAGGCGAGGTAGCTGGCAAAGGACATCGAATCCTCTGGCTTCCACTCGGTGAACACGTCTGGCGTCATCGCCAGGCTCTGGAATTGCGGCCACCAGTCCGAGGGATCGTCGATCCACTCGGCCACGCGTTCGTTCACGCCGGCGGCGTACGCGTCGAGCACGGCCTTCACCTCGGCCGGCGACTCCTCGTACGTCACCCGGGAGATCGGACGGCCGTCGCGGGTGATCGTCACCAGCCGCATATCGATGTCCATGTCGTCGATGATGCTCGGCATCAGGGCGCCGGCGAGCTCGGACATCCGGCCCGCGCCGGCGAGCCGGAACACGTGCATCTGGGGCAGGCGCTTCTCGGCCTGGATGTACCCGGTCATGAAGGCGGCGTCCGCGTCGTTGGCCGCGAAGATGCTGGGCACGCCGAACCCGCCGTACACCACGGCCGCGTCCGCGAGCAGCCCGGACAGGGCGCGTTCCTCGTCCGTGTCCGTTCCGAGGATCTGGCCGTTCTCCACACAGGTCAGGTCCACGGCATGGTACCCGTCGTTGCACTCGCAGAGCGCCGTGCCGGCAGGGCTCACGCAGCTCCCCTGACCCGAGCAATCCACCCCTTCGCAGGGATCCGGATCCTCGACGCAGCTCAGGTCCTCGGCGTGATAGCCATCATCGCAGTTGCACGCAGCCACGCCAGCGGTGGCCACGCAGGTGCCGTGCCCCGAGCAGGTCACACCATCGCAGGGGCCGTCTTCGCCGCCTTCGTCACAGGCCGCGAGCAGCAGCGCGGCGCCGAGCGCGATCACGATTGTCCGGCTGAAGCGCCTCATACCTACCTCCTTGAAAGCCCACCCCTCCCCGGGGAATTGTGCGAGCATAGCCGCACGCGCGGGATTGCGCAAGCGCTACGCCGCGCCGCGCCTTGACGCGGACCGCGCGTGCCCGTACCCTGAAATCGCGAGCTGCCCGTGGAGGCCGATCTCGAGATGCGCCATGCTGGACCGCTGGTCTTCGGAGCGATCTCCGCCGCAATCCTCGCCGGCTGCGTGGCCGGCGACGGGAGCAGCAACGCCTGCGACGGCATCGACTGCTCCAACCACGGATTCTGCCTGGTCCGGGACGACGCTTTGCACTGCGAGTGCGAGGCCGGGTTCGTGGAGATCGACGGCCCGAACTGCGCGCCCGCGTCCGGCGACGCGTGCCAGGGCATCACCTGCTCGGGTCACGGTACCTGCTCGGACCTCGGCGGCGCGCCCTTCTGCGTCTGCGACGCGGGGTACGTGGCCGAGGGCTTGAGCTGTGTCGAGAATCCCGACTCCTGCGCCGGGATCACCTGCTCGGGCCACGGTACCTGCGTCGAGGGCGCGGGCGGGGCCGAGTGCATCTGCGATGCGGGGTACCACGCCGAGGGCTTAAGCTGCTACTCGGACGACGATCCCTGCGGCGGGATCGACTGCTCGGGCCACGGCACCTGCGTGGCCGTGGGCACGCAGCCGGTATGCGACTGCGCCGACGGGTACCACCGGGTGGGCTTCACCGAGTGCGAGCCGGATGGAGTGGATCCCTGCGACGGCGTGCTCTGCTCCGGGCACGGCGCCTGCCGCGAGCAGGGCGGCGCCGCGGCCTGCGACTGCGACGCCGGGTATCACGCCGAGGGCTTGAGCTGCGTCGAGGATGCAGACTTCTGCCAGGGTGTGACCTGCTCGGGCCATGGCGCCTGCGTGGTCAGCGGCGGCAGCCCGAGCTGCGACTGCGACGCCGGGTATCACGCCGAGGGCTTGAGCTGCGTGGAGGACGCTGATCCCTGCGACGGGGTGACCTGCTCGGGGCACGGCGTCTGCGAGGTCAGCGGCGGCAGCCCGAGCTGCAGCTGCGACGCCGGGTTCCATGCCGAGGGCTTGAGCTGCGTGCTCGACGATCCCTGCGACGGGGTGACCTGCTCGGGACACGGCACGTGCGAGGTGGTGGGTGCCTCGGCCCGCTGCAGCTGCGACACCGGGTACCACGCCGAGGGCCTGTTCTGCGTGTCGGACAGCGATCCCTGCGCCGGGCAGCTCTGCTCGGGCCACGGCGCCTGCCACGCCTGGGGCGACGTGGCGGTCTGCGCCTGCGACAGCGGGTACTCGCCCTCGTCCCACGCCGGCCTGGACTGCGTGCCCACGGACCAGGTCTGCACCGGCGGGCCGCTGAATCCGCCCTACGACGTGGACGGCGACGGCACCGAAGAGAGCTGGTTCGATCCCAGCGCGCTGGAGTGCGAGATGTTCGAGCTGGTCAACCAGACCCGGGCGACCCACGACGACGAGGGCTCGCCCGAGTGCCACACGCCGCTGATGTACGACGTCAAGTGGTCGGCCCACGGCCGCAACCACTCGATGCAGATGGAGGCCCAGGGCGGGCTGTTCCACGCCGACTATCCGTACGGTCAGAACTGCGCGTACGGCTGCGGCCCGGCCTGCGAGATGAACATGTACATGACCGGGCCCAACGAGCCGCACTGTCCGGAGCTCTCGCACCACTGCAACATCATGCGCTGCAGCTTCCGCTACATCGGCATCGGGTATTACGGCAGCCGGTACTGGAACACGCAGAACTTCTTCTGACCGGACTCACACGCGACGAATCGGCACCCAGGGCTCGCGGGCCGCGACCAGCGGCACCGACGAGAGCACCGCGTCCTCGCTCCAGACCCGCGTCACGGCCCGCTCGAAGCCGAACCAGTCGGTCTCGGCATGACCCAGGTCGGCGAGCACCAGCCGGGTGTCGGCGACCTCGACGAAGCGGTCGTGCTTGAGATCGCCGGTGACGAGCAGATCGAGGCCCAGCTCCAGCGCGTCCTCGAGGAACTCGCCGCCCGACCCGCTGCACACCCCTGCGCGCAGCACCGTGCGCTCCGGGTCGCCGATCGCGCGCACCGAGGCGCTATGAAGCCTGCGCTTGAGGCGGCGGATCAGCGCACCCGCGGCCGCCGGTCGGGCCAGCCGCCCCCAGCGGCCGTGGCCCGCGCGCGGCTCGCCGGGACGGGGCGCGAGCGGCAGGCCGTCGCGGATCCCGAGCGCCGCGGCCAGCGCGTCGTTGATCCCGCCGGGCATCACGTCGGCGCCGGTGTGCGCGGAGTACACCGCCACACCGCGCCGCAGCGCCTCGCCCACCAGCCGGCCCGCACGGTCGTCGGTCACCACGCGCTTGAGCGGCTGGAAGATCAGCGGGTGGTGCACCACCAGCAGATCGGCTCGGCGGCGGCCGGCCTCGCGCAACACCGCGGGCGTGACGTCGAGCGCGAGCAGGGCCCGGGAGACCCGACGCCGACGGTCGCCGACCAGCAGACCCGGGTTGTCCCAGTCGTCGGAGAGATCGATCCGCAGCCGGTTGTCGAGCCGGGCCGCGAGGTCAGCCAGCCTCAAGGTCAGTGTATCCCGTTCAGGAGGCTGCCACGCGGCGCTCGGAGGGCCGCGCGGCCGCCTCCTCGCGCCGCCAGCGCGCCACGGCCTGCCCGCAGTTGCTGCCGATGCGGATCTCCTCCTCGGCGCCGATGCTGACGATGCAGTCGAAGCCCAGGGCCTCGAAGCGCTCGGCCAGCTCGTCCGCCGCGTTCGGATCCGACGGCAGCAGGGTCGGCACCAGTTCGTTGCGGCGCGCACTGTCCGTCGGGTTGAGCGGCGTCACCTTGATCAGGAAGGTCTCGGGATCGTAGAGGCTGGCCGCGATGTCGGGATCGACCGGGATGCCCTCGGCCAGCACGAAGTTGAGGGATATCCGGCGATCGCCGGGTGTGTACCAGCGCCGCCCGTACTCGGCGATCTGCTCGAAGCTCCACTTGCTTGCCGGCATCAGCCGCTTGCGAACCACGGGGTCGGTGGAGTTGATCGAGAACTGGAGCTGGAAGTGGCCACCGCCGTACAGCCGCTGCTTGATCGCCAGCAGCCGCTCGAACCAGTCTGCGGCAGCCCGCGGGGCGATGGAGGCCATACAGGGGATCAGGCCCGGGGCGCGGTACACGTCGGGCAGCCGCTCGAGCACCTCGAGCACGGCCGGGTTGAGCGCGGGCTCGCCCATGCGGGCGAACTGGATCTTGAACTTCTCGACCGGTATGACGCCCGAGGGCATGCGCTTTCTCACCACGTAGTCGATCTCGGAGAGGATCTCGTCGGCGGTCAGGTTGCCGGCATAGTAGTCGGCCGAGTCGCACATGGCGCAGCGCATGGCGCAGCCGAACTGGGTCGACACCGTGATGACCCATTTCTCCTCGCGCGGGAAGCGCGGATCGATCGAGTCCACGAACTCGACGAGGGTCTGCGGATCGTCGCGGAGCTGGGCCACGTACACCTCGGCCAGTTCCGGATTGCCCTTGACTTCCAGGATCTGTTCAATCGCCATCGCCTGCTCCCACCAGCCGCGGGTTCCTGTTCTGGCATCCCGACAAACCTCCTGTCAAGACCGTTCCCGGTTGACGGTGCCCGGGCGGCTCCCGTAAGCTCCGGACGACGCGCGAGGAGGCAGGGATGTCCCGGAATCGAATCGTCTTTTTCGGCTCGCCCGACTTCGCGCTACCGTCGCTCGAGGCCCTGGCCGCAGACGGGGAGTCGCCGATCGCGGTGGTCACTCAGCCGGATCGGCCGGCCGGCCGCGGCCGCAGGCCGAGCAAGCCGCCGGTCAAGATCTGGGCCGAGGCACGGGGTATCCCGGTGCTGCAGCCGGAGCGGGTGCGGCGCAAGAGCTTCCGCGAGGCCCTGGCCGAGCTGCAGCCCGAGATCGGCGTGGTGGTGGCCTTCGGGCAGATCATCCCCCGCTCGATGCTCGAGCTGCCGCCCCTCGGGTTCATCAACGTCCACGCGTCCCTCCTGCCCAAATACCGCGGCGCCGCGCCGATACAGTGGGCCGTCATCAATGGCGAGCAAGTCAGCGGGGTGACGATTCAGCGCATGGTGGCGGAGCTCGACGCGGGTGACGTGCTGCTCCAGGCCGAGATCGCGATCGGCCCGGACGAGACCGCGGGGGAGCTGCACGATCGCCTGGCCCGGCTCGGCGCCGAGCTGCTGCCCCAGGCCGTGGCCGGCCTGCGCGCGGGCACCCTCGCGGCGGAGCCCCAGGCCGAGTCCGCGGTGACGCTCGCGCGCTTGCTGGCCAAGGAGGACGGCCGCATCGACTGGGGCCGCGATGCAAGGTCGGTTCACGATCACATCCGCGGCATGAGCCCCTGGCCCGGAGCCTTCTCCAGCTGGCAAGGCAAGCGCCTGTCAGTGCACCGGGCACGGCTGGTCCAGGCCGAGGGGTCAGCGGGCGAGCCGGGCGCCGTGGTCGGGATCACGGACGAGGGCCTGCACATGGCCTGCGGCAAGGGCAGCGTGGCCCTGTGCGAGCTTCAGCTCGAGGGCCGCAGGCGACTGCAATGCCGCGAGTTCGTGGCCGGCTGCCGGGTGGCGCCGGGAGACCGGCTGGGGGAATAGCCCGGGTACCTGGCCCATCGCCGACCTCCCCGCGGGCTACAAGCCCGCGGTGGTTGCGGCACGGCCCCCTAACAGCGCAGTGAAAGCTAGCGCCGCCGGATCAGTGCCAAACCCAGCAGCAGCACCAGCGACAGCAGACCGCTCGATCCTGGCGCGGCGCCGCATCCACAGTCGTCCCCGCCGTCATACTCTCCCGGGACGCGGCACTCGCCGCCCTCCTCGGGGAAGAGCTCGTTGTCGAGGACGCAGATCAGCCCCTCGCAGCAGTCCGATCCGGTGAGGCAGAAATTGCCGGCGCCGGAGCAGGTGCCGACCTCCTCGCAGCACTTCTCATCGCAGCCGCGCAGAGTCGCCGCCTCCTGGTAGCCCGGATCGCAGTCCTCTCCCGCGGCCACGCACATGCCGCCGAGCCGCACGCAGGCCGGCGGCAGGGGTTCGGTGTCGGTGTCGGAGTCGGTGTCGGAGTCGGTGTCCGTGTCCGAGTCCGAGTCGGTGTCCGTGTCCGAGTCGATATCTGAATCGGTATCCGAATCCGAGTCGGTATCCGTGTCGGTGTCCGAGTCCGAGTCGGTGTCGGTGTCCACGTCCACGTCCGCGTCGGCCTCGGGCCCGCCGACCAGGGTCGCGTCGCCGTACTGGGACGGGTCCTTGCCCTGGCCGATCCCGGGCGTCCACTCGGCCCAGCCCTCCCGGCCGTCGGTGTCGTCGTCGTTGACCAGGAAGGAGAGCCCGAAGTCCTCGCCGCTGGCGCCGTCGAGGAAGCTGAGATCCTCGAAGGGCACGGCCGCCTCGTACACGCTGGTCTGCCCGCTGCGCACGAACCGGAACACCGATGCCTCGCTCGCGCCGGCCGGCGCGTGAAAGCGCCGCTTGGCCTGGCCCTGGGCCAGCATGGCGAAGCCGTACTCGTAGTCACCGTCGCTGTCGTACGCGCCCGCGGTCCGGTCGTGATCCGTGTCCAGCGCGATCTGGAACGAGTCACCGTTCCACAGCATGTCGCCGTCGTTCTCGTTGCGCTGCTGGTCGTCGGTCACCTCGGCCGAGATGAACAGCCGGTCGTTGCCCCAGGCCAGGCAGACCGTGGCCGAGAGATCCGAGGCGCCCGTGGACCAGCGCGTCAGCTTCTGGTAGTCGGCGGTGGTCAGGTGCCCGCAGCCGGCATCGGGCCAGTCGGACAGGTCACCGTCCACGAACACCGCGCTGCCCACGTACGGCACGTCGAGCACTCGCGGCTCGGGCTCGGAGCTCGAGTCCGCGTCGGGTGGAACCTCGCCGTCCCAGGGCAGCAGGTGCAGGGTGCCGAAGCGCGAAGGATCCTTGGGCGAAACGCCCATGCCCGGCGTCCACTGGATCAGGCCGTCGCGAACAGCAGCGGCGTCGCGGTCGTTGGCCAGGAAGGTGAAGCCCACGCCTAGGCCGGCGGCCAGGCTCAGCGGCGGCAGGTTGTTCTCGGGCACGCGCACCTCGTAGATCGTGTCGTTGCCGCTGCGCATCACGGCAAACTGCGAGGTCTCGGGCGGACCGGCGGCCGGCTCATGCCAGCGGTACTTGGCCTCGCCCGCGTCGGTCAGCGCGTACCCGAGCTCGAAGTCGTTGTCGTCGTACCCGCCGGAGTTGCGGTTGTACGCCGCGTCCACCGCGACCTGGATCGAGTCGCCGTTCCAGATCATCTCCCCGGTCTCGGGGTTGCTGTGGGTCTGGTCGGCGACGCGCACCGAGAAGTACAGATCGCTCTCGTTCCACGCCGCGCAGAACTCGGCCGAGAGATCGGCCTCGCCCGAGGACGGGCCGCCGCCCTGCAACTCCACGTAGTCCGCGGCCGAGGTCAGGTCCGTGCACCCGGCCGTGGGCCAGTCCGAGAGATCGCCGTCCACGTTCAGGCTGAACACGTAAGGGGCGTCGAGCACCGGGGGCTCGTCAGTGTCCGTGTCGGTGTCCGTGTCGGAGTCCGTGTCCGCGTCCGTGTCCGTGTCCGTGTCCGTGTCCGTATCCGTATCCGCATCACCAGCCGGTCCCCACTCCGGGTTGCCGGCCAATTCGCCCTTGATCCAGTGGTACGCGGGCTTGCGGTCGAAGTCGTTCTGCCAGTTGCCCGTGTCGCCGATGCGGCGCACGATGCCGTACCCGTCGATGCTGCAGTCCGGGATGTACGGCCCGCAGTCGTCTAGCTCGTAATAGAAGATGTTGGTCAGCCAGTCCCGGTCGAGCTGAGCCTCGGCGGCGAGGCGGATGTACTCCTTCTGGAAGTCTCGCTCGCCCGCGTCGCCGATGGGATCGATGCGGTGGCCGGTCTCGGTCATCCACACCTCGAGGTGGGTCATGCCCGCGGACTGCATGGTCTCGTACAGCGCGGCCGGATCCCAGGCGAAGCGCCTGCTCTCCAGCCGCTGGTAGTAGTTCTGGCCGGACCAGATCATGTAGCCCTGCTCCGGAAAGCCGGCATAGGTATGGAAGGTGATCAGGTCCAGCTTGTCGCCGGCCTGGGTGAACACGTCCTCGTGCCAGTCGTCGTACTCGTCGCCGATGCTGGCCAGCTCGGGGCCGAGCACGAGGCAGGAGGCACAGTTGTTGTGGATCGCGTCGGCCGCGGGCTTGAAGATGCGGTCGATCCAGGTCTGCCGGTCGCCCTCCCAGAAGCCATCGAGGTTGGGCTCGTTCCAGATGCCCCAGTGGGTGATCCGCCCCTCGTACCGGTTCACCGCCTCGGCCACGGCCACCTCGTACAGCCCGGGACGCGGCACGTCGTTGTGGCTGCCGTCACTGCGGCCGTCGCCGGTCGAGGCCCAGGGCGGGGTGTACCCGATGCTGGGGAAGACCTTGAGCCCGCGCGCCTCGGCGCCGCTGATCATGTTGTCGAAGCCGCTCCAGTTGAAGTTGCCCTGGCTCGGCTCGAAGTTGAACCAGTTGAAATCGATGCGGATCCAGTGCAGGCCCAGGTCCGCGCACATGTCGAGCTGCTGCTCGCCGGGGTGGTGGGTGTTCAGCCCCATGTAGTTGTCGCCGAACTCGGCGAGCGCAGGCTGGGCGCACAGGACAAGGGCGATGACGACGACCGGCCACCGACGGATCATGACGGACCTCCGGAACTCTGCCTTGACCATCGCAGTCTAGCCGCGCGCACGAGAGGTGTCAAAAGCCACCCGCCTGCGAACTTGCGAAGCGCCGCTTTCCTGGCATATGGTTCCTCGTGATGCGCAGAACGGCTCAAATCGCTGCAGCCACGCTCGTGCCGATGCTGCTGCTGTGCTGCCCGCTGGGTTGTGACGACGGCGGCGACTCGGACTCCGACGCCGACAGCGACACGGACACCGACACCGACGCCGACACGGATTCGGACGCCGACACCGACGCGGACGGCGACGCGGACAGTGACAGCGACGCGGATTCGGATGCAGACGCAGACGCTGACGCCGACGCTGACGCGGCCCGCGAGGCCGAAGCCGACGGCAAAGGCCCGGAGGCCGAGGAAGAGCCCGAGCCGGTCACCCCGGTGCAGGTGACGCAGACCACGCTCAACGTGCCCGGCACCAACTACGAGGGCTTTCTCTTCCCGTACCCGGCCGGCGACAGGTACGAGCACCCCGAGAGCCACGAGCAGCTCACCCGCCACGGGTACTCCGGCCTGGACTGGAACGCGTACCTGGCGAACCGCCAGTTCACGCTGCTCGAGGCCGAGGCCGTGATCCTCGAGAACGAGTACCTGAAGATGACCCTGATGCCCGGGCGCGGCGGCCGGCTGTGGCGGCTGGAGTACAAGCCCACCGGTCACGACGTGTTCTGGCGCAACCCCAGCGGGCTGTACCCCGCGCACTTCAGCTATCTCGGCTGGTGGCTCGCCCCGGGTGGCATCGAGTACAGCTTCCCGCTCGAGGAGCACGGATACGTCTTCTCCGTACCGTGGACACACAGCGTGGAGCAGCCCGCCGACGGCAGCGCCGTTGTGCGCACCGAGGTGCAGGACCCGACCACCGGGCTGGTGCTGCACGTGGACTACACGATGCGGCCCGGCCGCACCGACATCGAGCTCTCCCTGGCCGTGGTCAATCCGACCGCGACTCCGGTGAGCTACCAGTTCTGGGTCAACGCGATGCTCGCACCCGGCGGCGGCGAGGACACGCTGGCCGACACCGAGTTCGTGTACGCCACGGACCAGATGCTCGTGCACGGCGGGGATTCCTGGATCGGGCAGCCGCGAGAGCTGATCCCCTGGCCGGTGCACAAGGGCCACGACCTCTCGAAGTACTCGGCGTGGCTGGAGCGCATCGACGGGGCCGGCCTGTTCGTCAAGGACGCGCACCTGCGGCCGGGGTACGCAGGCTCGTACGTTCCGTCGGCGGACGAGGGCATCGCGATGGTCTTCGATCCGATCACGGCCCGGGGCGTCAAGCTGTGGTGCTTCGGCCACCTGCACCGACGCGATCCGCCCTCCTGCGTAGACTACTCGGGATGCGACCAGGACGGCGTGCCCGAGACGGTGTACTTCGAGATCTGGCGCGGCGTGACCGAGAGCTTCTTCGACTTCACCGAGATCGCGGCGGGCGCGGAGGTGGCCTGGACCGAGTCGTGGGGGCCGTTCCACGGCACGGGCGGGATGAGCTGCGCCGGCGAGGAGGCGGTGCTGCGCTTCACGGTGCCCGCCGCGGCCGCGGCCGGGGTGCTAGTTGTGCCAGTCGCGGTGGCGCCCCGCCGGGACCACCCCGCCGGCCAGCTCCGAGTCGCCGTGGACGGTATCGAGACGCGCGCGGTAGCGCTGCCGGCGTCGCCGTCGGTGCCATACTCCGGCGAAATCTCGGTGGATCTCTCGGGCGAATCACCCGGCGCCCACCAGATCACGCTGACCTACGATCCCGGGGGCGGCGCCGAGCCCACGAACTGCTCCCGCACGATGGTGATCCAGTAGGCTGCACTCGAGCCCGTTTGGCAGGCCCCGAGCCCATCGAGGCTATTGCTCGGCCGGCGCGGCCTTTCCAGAGGCCCGCTTTCGGCCCGCATCAGCGCGGCACGCCCCACGCCGATGCTGTCAATCTTGCTAGGGTAATAGCATGATGCTATAGTAACTGGACGCTCGGCTGAACAGTGGAGGCAACGACAATGTCCCCTATCAGGAACGCGCTCCTGCCGGCCTGCATGCTGGCGTTCATCGTGCTCGGCCTGCTCGGCTGTGACAAGCCTTGCCAGACCTCGGCGGACTGTCCCTCCGGCAAGATCTGCAAGAATGGCGAGTGCGTATCGCCGAGCTGCAACCCGCCCTGCAACGCCAACGAGATCTGCATCGGCGGCCGCTGCGTCAGCACCGGAGCCGATGCCGACTCGGACACCGACTCGGACACCGACGCGGACGGCGACGCCGATGCGGACGGCGACACCGACGCGGACACGGACGTGGACACGGACGCAGACACCGACACCGACACCGACACCGACCCGTGCCCGGCGGTCCCCCGCGACACGGGCACGACCAGGGACCTCGGCGCGGGCGGAGCCCACTGCAACCGGCTGGAAGTGCAGACCCGCGGCTTGATCTTCATCGCGATGGCCCCGCCGGACGACGCGACGTACCACATGTGGATCAAGCGCGGCAGCGAGCCCACCGAGACCGACTATGACGAGCGCTGCCTCGAGAACTGCAACACCGATGGCATCGTGATGGAGGTCGATATCGACACCTACTACATCACGGTCAAGGCGATCTCCGGCAGCGGCGGGTACGGCCTGACCTGGATGTACATCGACATCTACCCGGACGCCGACGGAGAGGAGGCGCCGGAGGAAGAATACTACTGCTGCTGGGACGACACGGACGGAGACGGGCCCAACGACTTCTGGGACAACTGCCGGTCCGATCCGAACCCCGACCAGGCTGACCGCGACGGCGACGGCATCGGCGACGCCTGCGATGACATGCCCTCGATGCGCGGCAACGTCTTCTACAAGGACTACGAGCAGGGTGAGGTGCGCGTGGGCTTCACCGTTGCGGTGATCATCGACGGCGATGGGAAGCTGGACTACCCGAAATCCTGTAAGTACGTCGAGCCGGCCGAGGATGGCGGGCCCGCGCTACAGTACTCATTCCCTCTCGCCGAGCCCGGCAGCTTCGACGTCTGGAACATCTTCCCGGGCACGGAGCCGTTCCAGATCCGCTTCTGCGCCTGGATCGACTACAACGGAGAGGAGGAGATCGAGGGCGTTACAGTGCACTGGCCCAACGAGGGTGAGCCGTTCTACGAGCAGACCGGGTACGAGGTCGGCAAGTGGCCCCTGTTCTACAGCTCCCCCCCGATCGACATGAACAACATCGATCTCCCGATTGCGGACATCCCGATGGTCGAGATCAGCGGGACCGTGAACTATGCCTACTACTTCAAGGGCCACATCATCGTGCAGGCCCTCCACCCGGACCAGAACCCCGAGGCGATCACACGCCGTCCGATCTCGTCGGTCTGGCTGACCGAGCCGGGCCCGTTCACGCTGAAGGTGCCCAGCGGCATGGGCCCGGTGCTGATCCGCGCCACCAACAACTTCCTCAACGGAAGCGAGGGTGAGTTCAGCCCGGACACCGGAATACCGGAACACTACCGCTGCGGAGACGACGCCTACGGCGTGTACGCCAGCAATCCGCTCACCGTGGCCGCACAGAACATCAGCGGCGTCGACATCGACCTGCACTGGAACCCGAACAACTGCCCGGGCGGACCGCCACCGCCGGATGAGTACCTGCAGCACATTCGCGAGCTCTGGAGATCCCGCGAGTTCTCGAGAATCCACCAGCCCCGACTTCGTCTTCGTTGATCGCCCGCGCACGGATGCGGTCCTTCGCGTTCGCTTCGATTACGCTGTTGCTCTACGCCGTGTCCTGGTCCTGCGGGCCGGGCGCTGGCAGCGGAGACGCCGACGCGGACACGGACGCGGACACCGACGCGGACGCAGACACCGATACCGTCCAGCCCGACCACGTGAACTACCTGGTCGTCACCACCGACGGGCTGGCCGAGGTCGCCGCCGAGTTCGCCAGGTACCGCAACCGCACCGGCTTCCGCGCCGAGGTGCACCGCGCGTCCGAGCTGGCCGCGGCACCGTACACCGCCGCGGCAATGGTGACCGCGGTGCACGGCGTCCTCGATGCCGCGGTGACCGCGGCGCCAGCCGGCGCGCCGATCTTCCTGCTGCTGCTCGGCGACGCGCCCGGCGCCGAAGAGCCCGCGAACGACCTGCTGCCGGTGACGATCTGCGAGAACAACTACGGCGACTGCTTCACGGACAACACGTATGGCGATCTCGACGGCGACCGCATCCCCGAGGTGGCCGTCGGGCGCATCCCGGCCCGGACACCGGAGCGAGCCCGGGCCTATCTCGAGAAGCTCGAGGCTCACGAGTCCGAGTACGAGCCGGGCCTGTGGAACCGGCGCCTCTCGCTCTACACCGGCCAGGGCGGCTACGGCGAGGAGATCGACGGGATGATCGAGATGATGGTGCTCGAGGGCCTCAAGGTCGTGGACCACGCCTTCGACATCATCGGCGCGTACGACAACCCGGCAAGCCCGTACTACTACACGCCGTTCCAGGACAAGGTTGTCGAGCTGATCAACGCCGGCAACCTGATCACGATGTACATCGGCCATGGCAGTGAGGGCTGGACCCAGGGCCTGCCGATCGAGCGGATGGGCGAGATCCGATGCGAGCATCGCTACCCGCTGGCCTTCTTCTTCGCCTGCCTCACCGGGGCCTTTGCCGGCGAGGAGGACGCGATCTCGGAGATGTTCCTGTTCAAGCCGGACGGCGCGGTCACGGTGTTCGCCAGCAGCGACATCTCCCACCCGTACGGCAACGCGGTGCTGCCCTACGAGACCCAGCGGGCGCTGCTCAACGCACGCGCCGACACCCTCGGCGAGGCCTTGCTCCTCACCAAGCGCCAGGCGATCGAGAACGAGGACGAGATGCGCAGCCTGATGGACAGCTTCGCCGCCCTGGCCGGGGTGCTCGAGGAGGAGCGCGAGGTGCTGCGCTACCAGCACAACGATCTGTACAACCTGCTCGGCGATCCGGCGGTCTCGATCCGCTACCCCCGCGCCGAGATCGACCTCGCCGGAGCCGTGGAGGGCAGCTACCGCTCGGGCCGCCTGACCGTGCGCGGGGCCGCGCCGGGCCTGAACCAGGGTACGGCCCTGGTGTCCCTGGAGTGTGAGCGGGACCAGATCCTCGAAGAGCTGGAGGAGATCGACCCGCAGAACCCGGACCCGGCCAAAGTGCAGCGCAACTGGGCCAAGGCGGTCGACATGGTGGTGACCGAGAAGTCGGTGCCGGTGGAGGGAGACGGCGCCTTCGAGGCCACGCTCGAGTTCCGCTCCGACCTGCCCCGGGGCGACTACTACATCAAGGCCTATGCCGACGACGGCAAGCGGGACGCCTTCGGATACATTGCCGCACCTTGAACGGGTGACGGTTGTCGCAACCCCAGATCGCCCGCCCCTTGACGGTTTTCCTCCACTGGGGTAACTCCCGCGCCTAAAGGCACGCAGCGGGAGGCTCGATGCAGAAAAGGGACAAGCTGCGCATGGCCGTCTTCGTCTCGGGCGGCGGCACCAACCTGCAGTCGATCCTCGACGCCTGCGAGGCGGGCACGATCCTCTGCGAGGTGGTCGTGGTGGTCAGCAACAATCCCGAGGCGTACGGGCTCAAGCGAGCCAAGAGGCACGGGGTGCCCACCGTGGCCCTGGACCATCAGCGCTACGCCAGCCGCGAGGACCACGAGAAGGCGATCATCGCCGCGATCACCGGGCACGAACCAGAGGTCGCGGTGCTCGCCGGGTACATGCGGGTCATCACGCCGGTGCTGATCGACCACTTCTACGACCGCAGGAACGACCGGCCGGGCGTGATCAACATCCATCCGGCAGACACGCGCCAGTACCAGGGCGCCCACGGGTACGAGTTCGCGATGGGCCTGCTGAAGAAGCACCCCGAGCGCCTGAGCGAGACCAGGATCACGGTCCACTTCGTGGACGCCGGCGTGGACACCGGCCCGATCATCGCCCAGCGACCCGTGCCGGTGCTTCCCGAGGACAGCATCGACGACCTGCGGGACCGAGGGCTCGCAGTCGAGCACCAGTTGTTCCCCGAGGCGCTGGATCTGTACGCGCGGGGCAAGATCAGCCTGGCCGACGGCCAGGTTCGAACCGAGGAGTAGGAGGCGAGCATGGCGGGCAATGTCGTCGAGAAAATCGATCAGCAGGTCGAGATTCGGCACGTGCTGATCAGCGTGTCGGACAAGACCGGACTGGATACGCTGATCCCGGGCCTGGTCGAGGCCAGCCCCGAGATCCAGATCTTCTCCACGGGCGGCACGTACGGACGAATCGCCGAGATCCTCGGCGAGGACGGGACGGCGAAGCACCTGACCCAGGTATCGGAGTACACCGGCCAGCCCGAGACCCAGGGCGGGCTGGTCAAGACCCTGGACTTCAAGATCTACCTCGGCCTGCTCACCGAGACGTACAACGCCGCGCACCAGGGCGACCTCGAGCGCACCGAGGCCGTGCCGATCGACATGGTGGTCTGCAACCTGTACCCCTTCCGCGAAACCGTGGCCAAGCAGGACGTGACCGTGGAGATGGCGCGGGCCAACATCGACATCGGCGGGCCGTGCATGGTGCGGGCCTCGGCCAAGAACTACCTCCGGGTGGCCTCGGTGGTCGATCCGGGCGACTACGCGGGCATCATCGACGAGCTGAAGTCCGCTGACGGGCGGCTGAGCCTGGCCCGGCGCTTCGATCTGGCGCGCAAGGCCTTTGCCCACACCGCCGAGTACGACACCGCGATCGCCGCGTACCTGAATGACTCAGCCGACGATGCCGTTGCAGGCTGCTACTCCTTTGCCGACGCCGGGGAGGCATGACCATGGCCGAAGACCTGAAGAAGGCGTACAGGACGATCCTGGGCGACCACTTCCCGGAGCAGATGGAGATCCGCTTCGGTGCAGGCGACGAGGCCCAGGTGCTGAGCTACGAGAAGGTCGGCTGGGTCATCGACGGGCAGAACAAGGGCCTGCGCTACGGCGAGAACCCGGGCCAGGAGGCTGCGCTGTACCGGCTGGTCAACGGCAATCTCACCCTGGGCGAGGTGACCACGATCGAGCCGGGGCGCTACCTCGCCTCGGACATCGAGCTGCTGCAGTCGGGTAAGCACCCGGGCAAGACCAACCTGACCGACGTGGACAACGCGCTGAACATCCTGCGCTACCTGATGGACCGGCCAGCGGTCTCGATCATGAAGCACAACAACCCCTGCGGCGCGGCCGTGGCCGACGCGCTGGCCGACGCGTACCACAAGGCGTACTTTGCCGACCGCGTGGCCGCCTTCGGCGGAGCGATCGGCGCCAACCGGCCGATCGACAAGGCCACCGCCGAGCAAATCGCCGAGCAGTACGCCGAGGTGGTGGCCGCACCCGATTACGAGGAGGGCACGATCGAGATCCTCAAAAAGCGCAAGGCGCTGCGCATCTTGCGGATCGACAACATGCAGCGGCTCGCCGAGTACGCACCGGCACGGGTGCTCGACTTCAAGAGCCTGATCGACGGCGGCCTGGTCGTGCAGACCAGCTTCTGCCCCACGGTGCGTGACACGGGCGGTCTCAAGCCGGCCGAGGTGGAGCACAAGGGCAAGACGTACAAGATCGAGCGCGCGCCCACGGAGGCGGAGCTCGACGACCTGATCTTCGGCTGGCTGGTCGAGGCGGGCATCACGAGCAACTCGGTGATCTACGTCAAGGACGGCGTGACCGTGGGTATCGGCACCGGCGAGCAGGACCGGGTAGGCGTGGCCCAGATCGCGCGGGACAAGGCGTACACCAAGCTGATGGACAGGATCTGCTGGGAGCAGCACCAGGTACCCTTCAACAACCTGGAGCCGGCCGACGCCCGCGCCGAGATCGAGGCCGAGGTCAAGCGGCTCAAGGGCGGCCTGCCCGGCTGCGCCATGGTCAGCGACGCCTTCTTCCCCTTCCGCGACGGCGTGGACGTGGGCCTGCGCGAGGGCGTCACCGCGGTGGTGCAGCCCGGCGGCTCGATGCGCGACTTCGAGGTGATCGAGGCCTGCAACGAGGCCGGCGCGACCATGGTCTTCACCGGGCAGCGGAGCTTCAAACACTAGCTCCTTCGCGTTTGCCAAAGATGTCCCAAACGCAGTAACATCTTTCCGTCCAGGCAGGCTTTGGAGGTCTGCATGATGCGTCCGCAAATCGTCGCCGTCATCCTGCTGCTCGTCGCGGGCGGCTGCCACCGCGAGTGGTCGCTGCCGCCGCTGCCGACCGGCAACGGCGGCTGCACATCCGACGACGACTGCAGCTCGGGCATCTGCGTCAGCGGCAAGTGCAACTACCTTGGATGCCGCGACGACGACGACTGCAACCCCGGTGTGTGCGGGCCCGATAAGAAATGCGACCAGTCGCATTGCAACGACGACGACGACTGCATGTACGGCATCTGCACCGCCGAGAACACCTGCGACACCATACACTGCCGCAGCGACGACGACTGTGTCGAGACCATGGTCTGCTCCGGCGGCTCGGACACCGAGATCGGCAACTGCGTCCAGGGCACGATGCTCGGCCCGGAGATCGAGGGTGATGCCACGGCTCTGAAGATGCTCGAGCTCATCGACGGCACGATCGCGTTCATCGAAACGCTGCATCCGGAGGCCTTCCTGTACCAGATCAACGGCAACAGCATCAAGGCCGACGGCAGCGTGGACATCACCCAGGATTACGCATCCTCGTGGATGTTCATGTTCCAGGAGGGCACGGCCGAGACCGAGCCGGCCAAGCAGGTGCTGGTGATGTACTGCCTGCAGGGGGGATCGGGGCACGGGATGTACCTACCGGAGAGCGGCGAGATCTCGACGCCGTATCTCGAGATCCCGGAGGAGGTTCGCACCTCGCTGCTCGACTCGGACGCGCTGATCGACGCCTTCCTCGCCGAGGCCGGGTGCCTGCCGCCCGGCGGCAACAACAGCGACTCGCTGATGATCAATCAGAAGGAGACCGGCCCCTGGCTCTACATCGGCAACTGGAAGTCGCAGTCGGCGATGGGCAACCCGGTCACCGGCGAGTTCGAGTACGTGTCCTGCGACTGAGGTTCAGAAATACAGCGTCATCACCCCGCCGCCGCGGGCCGGCGTGACGCCGATCCGTACGCTCGCCTCCGGAGCCCTGCGGAAGTCCTCGTACTTGTCCGGATCGTCGCCGACTAGCCACAGCACCAGCGCGGCCACGGCCGCGGCGCCAAAGGCCGCCTCCAGGCCGTACGTGGCGTAGATCATGCTGTCGTAGGTCTTGCCGTTCTGCTTCACCGCGTCGCGCAGGCTCTGCGGGCAGTCCACGCCCTGGGCCTTGCAGTCCTTCTGCTTGGGATCGACGTTGCTGGGGAAGTAGCTCTGGTCGGCATAGAGGAACAGCCCCAGCGCGGCCGCGCCGCAGGCCACGGCCAGCGCGGAGCTGATCCAGGCGCCGATGCGCAGCTTGCCCTGCTTGGCCTCGTACTCGGCGACGAACTCCTTGGAAGGGATCAGCGTGACCTCGATCGTCTCGGTCTGCTTGGGCGTGATCTCGATCTCACGCGCCCAGTCCACGAAGCCGGTCTTGCTAACCTTGACCCGATGCGGGCCCGCGGGCACATCGATCACGCCCAGCGGGGAGACGCCCTTGAGGCTCTCGCCGACGAAGATGCTGGCCCCCTCCTCCCGGGTGCGCACCAGCAGCAGGCCCTTGTTCTTCTCCAGCAGCGTGGCCAGCAGCTCGCGCGCGGCCGAGCCGGTCTCCTTGACCAGCATCTGCTCGGAGTCGCCCTCGCGCTTGGCCCGGTTCTCCACCTTGGCCTTGCCGATGTCGATCAGCTGCATGTTGACCAGGTACAGGTCGCCGACCTTGCCCACAGCACCCGTGACCAGGTACTCCACCCCGAGGGCGCCGCCGATCTCGGCCAAACAGGAGGCGTCGGTACAGCCGAGTTGCTGGCGTTCCTCCTCGAAGTTGAGCATCTGCATGATCTCCTGGCGGCTGATCACGTCGAACAGCTTGACCTTTGACACCTCGCCCACCACCACGGCGGTGAGATTTGCGGCCAGGGTCTGGTCCACGCCGCTGGCCTTGAGATCGAGCACCGCGATCTTGGTCCGGCCGCCGGCGCTGACCGCGGGCGCTGCGACCAGCACCGCCAGACAGAGGACCGCCAGGAGATTTCGCGCCATAATGCTGTTGTACTGCTATTCTTGAACCACGGCAAGGGTCGTGTTAGCACTGTGCACTGAGAGGGACTGGAGGTGCCCGATGTGCCAGTCGACGGCATTCCTGCTCAAGGACGGGGGCGAGGAGAAGCTGCTCGAGGACGTGGCCTTCATCAAGCCCGAGGGCGACAAGGTCGTGCTGGTCGGCCTGCTCGGCGACCGCCGCGAGGTGCAGGGCACGATCAGCGAGATCGACCTGATGGCTCACCGTGTGCTGATCACCGCGGATTGACGCCGTGACCCGGCTGTACCTGATCCGCCACGGCCAGACCGCCTGGAACAAGGAGGAGCGCTTCCGCGGCCGCGCCGACGTTCCGCTGGACGAGGTGGGGCTGGCCGAGGCCCGGGCCCTGGCTCGCGCCTTCGGCGAGCAGGGCTTCGACGCACTCTATTCCAGCCCGCTGTCGCGCTGCCTGCAGACCATGGAGCCGCTGGCCCGGCTGCGGCAGCTCGAGGTCCGGCCTCTCGAGGGCCTGGTCGACATCGACTTCGGCGCCTGGCAGGCCCGGCCCAGGGCCGAGGTCCAGGCCGAGAATCCCGAGCTGTACGAGCTGTGGACGACGCTCCCGGACAAGGTGACCTTCCCGGACGGCGAGAACCTGGCCCAGGTGCGCGAGCGCGCCCTGGTGGAGGTGGCGCGAGTCCACGCCGAGCACTCCGAGGGCACGGTTGCTCTCTGCACCCACCGCGTGGTGTGCAAGTTGCTGGTCTGCGGCCTGCTCGGCATCCCGGACCGCCTGTTCTGGCGTATCCGCCAGGACGCGACCTGCGTGAACCTGTTCGAGATCAGCCCCCACGGCAACGCCACGCTGATCAAGCTCAACGACACGCACCATGCGGCGGGCGTGCCAGGCTCGGGCTCGCTGGCCGACTTCTAGGAAGCGCCATGGCCGAGATCCTCGGCGCGATGACGGCCGCGTCCAAGGTGATCCGGCCGTAGCTCGACATCCCCGGCTTGATGCCCCGGGCCAGCCGCTGCACGCACCACTCGACCCGCGTCCTGGTGCACCGTGGCCAGGCGCGCCAGGCCACGCAATCGGTCACGCAGAGCTGTCCGCCGATCTCCATGGCCTGTATCCACCTAAAGTCACTAGCCTTTTCGAAAAAATTAAAAAACTTGAAAAAAGCAGGCAACGAAACCGGCGGACCTGCCGAGTATAGGGGTGTGCTTGCTCCTGATGGTCAGCAGCAAGCTTCCTAAAGCAAGACCAGGAGGGAAAACCAATGTCTGTCAACGGAGTCGTTCTGTCCGCCGGCCAGCAGGGCCACGACCTGGCCTCGACAGCCACCGATCTCGCCCGCCCCCGGAGCAATCCGGCCGCCTTCCGCGACATGGTGGACGGCCGCACCGCCCTGGACCAGGGCCGACAGATCCTCGACGAGGCGCAGGGCTTTGCCGAGGAGAACTGCCGCAGCTCGGCTACCGGGTGCGGCCCCGCACCGCTCTTCCTCGGCCTGGCGCTGGGGTTCGCCGGCGCCTTCGATCAGCTCACCGAGTGGGGCGACGACCTGGGCGAATTCGCCTGCGACCTGACCGGCTGCGACGAGCCCGAGGGCCTGGAGGACTCCGAGGGACCGGACGGGGCCGAGGAGACCGAGAACGGCACCGAGCCCGAGGACCCGGACCTGATCGAGCAGGCCGACGCCGACGCCAAGGACGAGGCGCCTGCGGACGAGGGGGACGGAATCGTGGGTCGCACGGCCTTCGATACGCACCTAGACGCGGGGATCGACGACGCCACCGGTCCTGGAGCCGGCTCGAACGATGCCTGGCGCTAGCCCGGGCAGGAAAGGGAGGATAGCGCAATGAAGATCAAGACTGGAGACACCCGGAAGGGCTTGCTGTTCGCCGCGTACATGATCGTGCTGGTGAACCTGATCAGTACCTGGCTCTACAAGTTCGACCTCAGGCACTGGGGCGGCAGCCCCGAGGTGATCGAAATCGCGGCCGGACTGGCCGTGGGCCAGCTGGTGCTGCTCCTGGCGGTCCAGCACCTCACGGCAAGGCGTTCCGGATCGCCGCGCCAACAGCAGAGCTCACCCACGACCGCATGCCACTGAAAGGCGTCGCCCGGCGCGGCCCGCGTCTCACGAGCGCCGAATCCACAGCCCCAGCGCCTCCAGATGATGCGTGCCCGGAAAGAAGTCGAACAGCTCCAGCCCCTCGAGCCAGTACCCTCCGCTCGCCAGGATCGCGCCGTCCCGCGCCATCGTCGCCGGGTCGCAGCCTAGGTGCAGGATGCGCGGCACGTCTGCGCCGGCCAGCACCCGGGCCAGCGCCCGGGCGCCGCGGCGGGTCGGGTCGAGGATCGCCAGCTCGGCCTCGCCCGGCGGCAATGGATCGAGCTCCAGATCGGCCACCCCGAAGACAGCGTCAAGGCCGAGCTCTGCGGCGCGAAGGCTGCCGAGCTCCACGGCCGCGCGATCCAGCTCGAGGCCCTGCACGGTCCAGCCCGCGTGCGCCAGGGTCAGACCCAGGTTGCCGGCACCGCAGAAGTAGTCCACGGCGCGGCCCGGCCCATCACCGGCCAGCTCGAGCACCCGCTCGACCAGCTCGCAGTTGGACTCGGGGTTGGCCTGGAAGAAGGCGCCCACCGGCACCTGCTGCTCGATCCGCGGCCCGGCAAAGATCAGGGGTGCTGTGGCATCGCCCGGCCCGGCGCATTCCAGGCCGTGGGCCTCGAGCGCTGCGGTAAAGGCGCCGGAGCAACCCGCAGATGGCAGCGGCCGACCCTTGGGGTCCAGCGGGCAGACCACCACGCGCCCCGAGTCATCGGATGCTAGCAGGATCTGGCTCGCCGAGCCTGGCTCGATCGCGGCGATGGCGGCGGCCAGAGCGGGCAGGCGATCCGAGAGCGCGGGACGCAGCGCCGGGCAGCGATCGAGGGGTATTACCTCGTGACTGCGGCGGCCGAGGAACCCCACCCGCCGGTCCGCGGTGAGGTGGAGCCGGGCGCGTGCCCGCGCGGCCCGGCCAGCAGGTGAGGGGTGGAGGACCGGCCGCGGCAGGCCCGGGAGCCTGGCCCGCTCCAGGGCCTCGACCAGGATCCCGGCCTTGAGCTCCAGGGCCGCGGCGATCTCGAGGTGCAGCCAGTCGCAGCCGCCGCAGCAGCCGGCCAGGGCGCAGTCTGGCTCGCAGCGTAACGCCGATGGATCTATGATTTCTATTGCTTCGCCATTCATTGTCTTGCCGGGCCCCGGGCCGAGGCGAGCGCGGACCCGCTCACCGGGCAGGGCGCCCCGCACAAAGGCCACCTGGCCGTCCTCGAGCCGGGCCAGGGCTGCGCCGCCAGCCACCAGTCGCTCGGCAATCAACACCGTGTCCAGGGCTGCCTCCGTTGACTTACACCCGACCCTGTGCTTGAATACGACGCCAAAGACACGGCTGGCAAGTTTCAACTGGAATACAAGGGAGAACCTCCTGGGATCATTGTTAGAAAAGAGGTTAGCGTCATGAGCGTTCGCCGCAGTTCCATCAGCATGGACAGCTGGCGGAAGAAGATCGCGAGGCAGTACGATGCCAAGCCGCAGTACCTGATTCCGATCCTGCAGTTCGTCCAGAGCAAGGCCGGGTACCTCCCGCCAGAGGCGATGCGGGCAGCTGCGCGTCACCTGCGCGTACCCGAGAGCAAGATCTTGGGCGTGGCGAGCTTCGATACGCAGTTCAGGTTCGAGGAACAGGGCAAGCACAAGATCACGATCTGCCGGGGCACGGCCTGTCGCATGCGCGGCAGCGGCCGTATCGAGTCCGACATCGAGGATCAGCTCAAGGTCAGCTCCGGCAGCACCACCAGTGACAAGCTGTTCAGCCTGGAGTCGGTGGCCTGCTTCGGCTCCTGCGCCCTGGCGCCCGTGGCAGTGGTTGACGACAAGGTCTCCGGCAGGGAGACCACTGGCTCGCTGAAGACCAAGATCACCAACATCCGCGTGGACGAGGGTGTGGAGAAGCCGCCCAAGAAGGTTGCGGCCAAGCCCGCGGCCAGGCCAACCGCGGCCAAGCCCGCAAAGAAAAAGCCTGCAAAGAAGAAGTCCGCAAAGAAGAAGCCTGCGAAGAAGAAGCCCGTAAAGAAGAAGCCTGCGAAGAAGAAACCCGCGCGCAAGAAAGCAACCAGGAAGAAGCGGGCCCGCAAGAAGGTCGCCCGCAAGAAGCCCGCGCGCAGAAAACCCGCCCGCAAGAAGCCGGCCCGCAAGAAGCCGGCCCGCAAGAAGCCGGCCCGCAAGAAGCCGGCCCGCAAGAAGCCGGCCCGCAAGAAGCCGGCCCGCAAGAAGCCGGCCCGCAAGAAGTCCAACAAGAAGTAGCACGCCATGTCGGCTCTAGAGCTCTTCCAGCAGATCCCTGTACCACGGCCCGGCCGCTAGCGCGCCTGCGGCACGCGAGGTCACGCTGTTCCAGATCCGCCAGATCCTCGGGGCGAGCCTGCTCCTGCTGCTGTTCGACCTCGGCCGGTTCCTGCTGCGCTTCACGGGCGGGCACGAGGGCGAGTACGGAACCCTGCGCGCCGACCTGATCGGCGCGGCCCTGCTGACGATCTTCCAGGAGCTCGGTTTCACCTGCCTGGTGCTGTTCATCGTGGCCGCGCTGGCCCGGCTCGTCGCGCTGCTGGCCGCGCCGCGAGCCGCGCCCCTGCAACGCGCGCTGGTGCTGCTCGGCGCGCTGCTCGCACCCGCGCTGCCGCTGGGACTGTACCTGAGCTCCGGCGGCGGGGTGCAGCGCGCCCTGCCGGCATGGCTCGGCGCGCCGCTGTTCACCGCGTGCCTGGTGCTGGGCCTGGCCGCGGCCCTGCCGCTGCACCGAATGGTCGTCGAGCGTATCGAGCGCGGCGGCCCCACGGCCGGGCTGCTGGCCGGGGCCATGGTGGCGGCCGGCGTGGCCCTGCTGCTCGCGGACCACGCGGTGCTGCGCGGCCTGTACCTGCCGCTGCACTTCGCGCTCGCCACGGGCGCGGTGCTGCTGTTCGCCACCGGGCTGTCACGCGGATCTGCCGTGCTGCGGCCCTCGGTGCGCTTCCTCGTCGGCTCGGGCGCGGCAGCCCTGGCAGGCCTGGCGCTCACGCTGCTGCTGCAGGCCCACGCGCCGGGCATGCACACCCGCGCGGTGCTCGACGGCGCGGGCGCCCGCCAGGTTGCGCGTGCCGCACACCTGCTCCGCGCTGTGCTGCCCTCGAGACCGATCGAGCCGTCACCCCGGCCGGCGCCGCCTGGCACGGGCGGCCTCCGCTGGTCGGGCGAGGCACCGCACGTGATCGTGCTCTCGCTGGAGGCGGTGCGCGCGGCCAGCACCAGCCTGCACGGGCACGAGCGGCCGACCACGCCCTTCCTCGCGTCTCTGGCCGGGCGCTCGGTGGTGTTCGACCGGGCGTACGCGCCGTCGTCCAAGACGCGCTTCGTGCTGCCGGCCCTGCTGCTGGGGCGCGACCTGGCCCTCGAGGGGCAGCCCTGCGAGGTCTGGCGCGAGCACGACAGCCTGTTCGAGGTGTTCCGCGAGCGCGGGTACCGCACGCTGTGCGACCTGCGCCACTCCAAGTCGCGCGCCGCCTGCCTGGTCGAGGACTGCGACGTGACCGAGGACGCGGGCGACCGCCAGCGCGACTTCCGGATGATCCTCGAGGCCCTGAACAGCAACGAGCGGCCGCTGCTGAGCTTCGTGCACCTAATGGAGACCCACGCGCCGTACAGCGGGTACAACGAGGCGCTCGAGGCCGAGACGCCGGGCTGGAGCAGGTACGAGCGCTCGCTGCTGGCAATGGACCGGGCGCTGGCCGAATTCCACCGGGCCGCGGCGGCCGCGGTACAACGGCCCGTGCTGTGGGTGCTGCTCGGCGATCACGGCGAGGCCTTTGGCGAGCACGGGCACGAGCGCCACGGCTCCTCGCTGCACGACGAGCAGATCCGCGTGCCGCTGCTGTTGCACGGCCTGGCCCTGGAGCCGGCGCGGATCACCGCGCCGGTGAGCACGCAGTGGCTGTACCCTACCCTGCTGCCGCTGGCCGGCAGGACGCCGGCAGGACCGACCCTGCCGCTCGACGCCGGGGCCACGCCGGGCGCGCCCGTGTTCGCGCGGCTGGAGCACTGGCGCGCCGTGATCGACGGCGACTGGAAGCTGATGGTCGATCAGAGCAGCGGAGCGCGCTGGCTGTTCGACCTGGCGAGCGATCCCGGGGAGCAACGCAACCGCCTGGCCGACCGCCCCGACGAGGCGGCGCGGCTGTCCGCGCTGCTCGACCGGCGGTTCTTGGACTGACCGAAGATCAGACCTGCGGTGGCACCTTGGGCACGTCCGCGCCGACGAGGTCGATCACGATGTTGACCACCACGGCATCGTCATCGAAGCCGAGCGGCGACTCCAGGTCGTCGTCGGCGTCGACCCGCCGGACGAAGTAGCGCACCGCGCCGACCACGGCCGCGCGCCCGCTCTCGTCGAGATCCTCGTACAGCGCCAGCAGCGCCTTGCACGACGCGGCGATGTGGCTCGCCTGCGAGGCGTCGATCAGCGCCGGCTCGGCCAGGGCGCGGCGCACGTCCTCCATGTAGCGGTCGATCAGCCCGGCCAGCCGGGCCGCCTCCTCGGGAGGCACCACCTCGACCAGCTTGAGGAACACCCCGCCCACGGCATCGCCCAGCTCGGACCGCACCCTGGAGGCATAGATCGGCTCGCTCATCACACACCGAAGATGTTGAAGGTCTTGCCGTCACGCTTGATCGTCTTCTGGAAGATCTTCTCCTCCCCGCCTACCTCGGAGCGGAAGTCGAAGATCACGACGAAGCTCTGCTCGAGCCCCAGACGCTCGAGGTGCTGGGCCGGCTCGCCGAGGGCGGCGAGCAATGGATGCTTGGGCTCGCGCCGGATCATCAGCTCCACCAGCTCGAGCTGCTCGCCGTCTCCGTCCGGCCAGCGGATCAGAAACTCGGTGCGTCCAGCGCCGGTGCTGAAGTCGGGCTCCACGCACCCGCCCTGCTCGCCGATCTGCTGCAGGAAGCCGAACAGGATCAGATGCGGTGCGGCCTCGGGGTACGGCAGCGCGCTCGCCGCCGCCTCACCACGCCGGCGCCAGAACGACTGGAATGCGCGCAGCACCTCCGCCAGATCCAGGCGCGCGCCCGGCTCGGTGTAGTTCTCGACCTCCTGGCTGAAGAGCACCCGCAGCCGGCGGACCAGCGCCCGCGGTACGAACTCGGCGTAGATCGGATTGGCCATCGCCGCGCCGCCGTCCTCGGACTCCTCGACCAGCCCCAGGGCGCGAGCCCGTGCGAAGTCGGCCTCGAAGCTCGGCTGGAAGGCGGGCGCGCCGACCAGGATCGGCTCGAGGATCCGGCGAACCGGCTCCTCGTCCAGGGCACGGGCGAGGCACCACAGGTGGCCCTCCTGCCGGTGGAGCATCAGATCGCGCGCCTCGTCCACGTCAGCTGCGTTGATCTTGTGTCGCCCACTGGCGAACTCTTTGGCCGCCATCCCGGCGAGCGCGTTGACCAGCCAGGGCTGTCCCCGGGTGTACTCGTGGATCTGGGCTGCGGCCTCGGCCACGAAGCGCTGGCCCGTCTCATCGGTGTGCTGCTTGCAGAGCTCGATCACCTCGCGCGCGGTGAAGTTCCGCAGGATCGCGGCGCCCGCGGCGAGATTGACCGGTGTGGTGCCGGCGAGCCCATGCCAGCGCAGCGGCATGTCGTCCCGCCCGACCAGGGCGACCGAGTGCGCGAAGGGCGCCGGACGCGACATGTAGCCCTCGCGAAGCTGCCGCAACACCGCGGTCTGCAGCTCGGCGGGCATCATGTCGAACTCGTCGAGAAACAGCACCACCCGACGCTTGGTGGACTTGGCCCAGGCACTCAAGTACCGGCGCAGACCGATGTCCGGAGAGCCGAGGAAGGGCACGGCGTCCGGCGGCTGCGACTTGAGCGGCAGAGCGTCCTCGGCGCGCTCGGCAACGGTCTGCAGGATCTGCGGCACCGCGATCTCGACCGCGGGGCGGGTGAAGCTCTCCAGCGATACAACCACCGCCGCAAACTTGCGAGTGCGGTTGAGGTTGGCGGCCAGCGAGCGAACCAGGGTGGTCCGCCCCGAGAGCCGGGGGCCGCAGATCGAGAAGAACTCCCCGGCCTCGATACGCTCCCGCACGCCGGGCAGACGATCCTCGGGCTTGAGCATGTAGTGACGGGCGGGCAAGCAGGGACCGGCCCGGTTGAACTGCTTCACCACTTCCTCCCGGCCGTTACAGGTGGCCGAATCGTAGCACCGCTCGGGTGGCCACGGCAAGCTCGACAGTATCCCGATGGTTGAAGGGTGTTGCAGCCTGTGGCACCATGGGCCCCGAGGAGAACGCCATGCCGAAGCACACGCTGATTCCCGCGATCCTGTTCCTGCTGCTGCTGGCCGCCGCCGTGGGCGGCTGCGAGTCCATGGGCGAGGAGTGCACGTCAGGAGCCACGCGCTGCGTGGCCAATCGCTTCGTCGAGACCTGCGAGGACAGCTTCTGGATCCGCTCCGCGGATTGCGCGGACTGGGGCAGAGCCTGCTCGATGACGGAGGGCGAGGCCGAGTGCCGGAGCAGCTCGGACGCTGACACGGACCTGGACCTGGACCTGGACACGGACAGCGACGCGGACACCGACGCCGACACCGACGCCGACACCGACGCCGACACCGACGCCGACACCGATGCCGACACCGATGCCGACACTGACACGGATGACTGCGACGCCAGCGGTAACGGGTACTGGGAGCCGAGCTGGGCTGCCCTGGAGTGCGAGATCCTGCGGCTGACCAACCAGCGCCGCGCCCAGGGCGCCGACTGCGGCAGTAAGGGCAGCTTCCCGCCGACCCATGCCCTGGTGATGCAGGCCGAGCTGCGCGAGGCTGCCCGGTACCACAGCCTGGACATGGGCGAGCGTGACTACTTCTCCCATGACAGCCCGGGGGGGCCCAACGGTGCCGATCTGCAGGCGCGGGTGGCCAGCGCGGGGTACACCGGCTGGCGCGCCCTGGGTGAGAACATCGCGGCCGGCCGCACAACCGCCGAGGAGACCGTTTCGGACTGGATGGGCTCGGACGGCCACTGCAAGAACATCATGAGCGGGGACTTCACCGAGATCGGCATCGGGCACGCGTACGTTTCCGGGAGCATGTACCGCCGCTACTGGACCCAGGACTTCGGCAAACGGTGGTGACGCTGTCCCGGCCTCTCCGCGGGCCTGCAACCCGCGGCAGCCGACTCGCCGACCTACCCCAGAAGCCCCTCGCGATACCCCTCGAACAACGCCCGCCAGTACCGCCCGGCCGCGGCCTCGGGGTCGTCCTCGAAATCGTGGATCCACCCTTCTAGAGCCTTGTCGCGCGCGCCGGCCTCGCGGCAGGCCCGCAGGTGCCCGGCCACCACCTCCCTCGCCCGCGCCGTCTCCCAGGGCACGGGCCGCGAGCCCGCGAGCAGCCCTCGGGCTGTCTCCCGGTGATGCGCCGTCACGTCGACCTTGCCGCCGCCGGCGCGACGGTACAGCTCGGACAGCTGCCCCTCGGCCCACTCCTGCTGGAAGCGGCACAGGCCCAGGTTATCCAGGGCCAGCTCCAGCACGGCCCGCTCGGCGCAGAGACGGCCCAGCCGCTCCACCGGCACGTGATCCACGCCAAAGTATGTGTGGTAGCGCCCCGCGATCGCGCCCGGAGCGAGCACGCCCGGCGACCAGAACTGGATCGGCGCGATGCCGCCGATCTCCCCGTTGCCCACGAACAGGGCTCGCTCCCGCGCCTCGGGCGCGGCGGCACGGGCCGCGCTCGCCAGGCCCGCGGCCAGCTCGGGCGCCTCGCCCGCGAGCAGGCGCCGGGCCACGGCCAGCGCCAGCTCGCCGTTGCGGCGGCTGTCCGCCTCGGCGTCGAAGTCGCTCACCTTGGGGTCATCGCCGGCCCGACCCTCCAGCACCCAGGCCAGCACCCCGCCCAGCTCCACTGCGTCGAAACCAGCCGCGTCGCAGAAGGCGTGCACCTCGGCCACAACGTCCAGATCGAAGATGCCGAGGTTGGGTCCCAGCGAGGCGTAGGGCTGGAAATCCATGCGCCGGCCATCGCGCTCGAGGCGGCAGGCGATGGGACAGGTCTCGCCGCAGTGCCGCCGCCGGGACCCGTCCTGCACCTGCTCCCGCACCTGAGTCAGCAGGCGGCCCTGCACCAGCCGGTCGTACAGATCCTGCCGCTCCTGGCGCGGCCAGGCCGTGTTGCGGGCATTGAAGGCCAGCACGCGATCAGCCAGGCCGCCGAGGTTCGCGGCCAGCGTGCCCTCGGCGCCGAGCCGCGGATCGTGGCGGAAATCGATCGGCGTGGCCGCTCCCCCGGTCTCCACCGTGTCGGTGTCCACCGGCTCGGCGTCGAGCAGGATCGCGATCACGCCGTGGTGTTCGAGCAAGGTCGAGCCCAGACCGCCGCGGCCGGCCCAGCTCTCCACCACGCCGGGCCTGCCCGGGCCACCCGCGCCAACGGCGCCGAAGCGGCTGACCGCAGCTGCCGGTCCCACGGCCAGGGCCCAGGCGCCTGCCCGTGAGGCCAGGGAAAGCGCGTGCTCGAGCATGGCGGGCAGACCGCCCGCCTTCCAGATCGACTCTGGTTCGAGGGCCTGCAAGCGCGCACCGTCAGGGTTGAGGTGCAGCAGCGCGGGCCGCTCGGCCCGGTTGCGGAGCTGGATCAGGTCCAGGCCCAGGCCACGCAGGGCCAGGCCGGCCGAGCCCATGGTGGAGATGTACGGGCCGCCCCACAGCTCGGACGGGCCGCAGATCACCAGCCGGTGCGTGCCAGGCAGCGCGGCCCGGTGCAACGGGCCGATGCCGAGCAGGAGATCACGCTCTCCGAAGCCGGAGCGCACCGCCGCGTCGACCGGGCCGAGGAGATCGGGGCGATCTAGAATTTCACGGCGCGAGTCGCCGGTGGCGCAGTCAATGACGAGGGTTTTCACTTCCGGGCCAGGGCGCCGACCGGACAGGCATCCACGCACTTGAGGCAGCCGGTGCAGCTCGATTCGGCGAGCGGGATGCCGCCGGCCGTGGCCACGCGCATGGCCATGCCGCGGAAAACGAAGTCAAGCGCCCGGGCGCCCTCGATCTCGTTGCACACGTGCACGCACTGCCCGCAGAGGACGCAGAGATTGGGATCGAGGGTGAACAACGGATGGCTGTCGTCCACCGGCAGGTCGGGCAAAATCTTGGGCAGCGGTCCCGGCTTGAGCGGGATCTTGAGCTGCTTTGCGATGTCCTGCAGCGCGCAGCTCTTGTTCGCCGGACAGGTCTTGCACACGATCGGGTGGGTGGAGATGATCAGCTCGAATGCACGGCGCACCAGGCGATCGACCCGCTCGCTGCGGGTGTGCACCACCATGCCCTCGGCCACGATCTTGCTGCAGGAGGTCACCGGCCGGTCCCAGCCCTCGACCTCGACCAGGCACAGCCGGCAGCCGGCAAAGGCCCGGGAGCGATCGTCCCGGAAGCAGAGATGGGGAATGTCGAATCCCGCGTCGAGCGCGGTGCGCAGGATCGTCTGTCCCGCGGGCACCTCGAGCGCCCGGCCGTCGATGGTCAGCCTTACCGTGTCGGCCATCGTCACGGCTCCTCTCGCGGCGGCGCAGCGTCGAGCAGCTCCGGCGGCATCGCGGAGGGTGGCGAGATCTTGATCACCGCGTCGTACTCTGGCGGGCAGGCCTCTAGGCAGGAGTTGCACTTGACGCACTTGACCTGCTCGACGACCTTGATCCCGTCCGCGCGGGTGAAGATCGCCTCGGTCGGACAGCTGCCAACGCAGGCGTCGCAGCCCTTGTGGCACTTCTCGGGCGCGATGTAGAACGCGGTCAGTTCGGAGCATTCGCAGGACGGACAGCGCTTCTCCTCGATGTGCGCACGGTACTCCTCGCGGAAGTACTTCAGCGTGCTCAGGATAGGATTGGGCGCGGTCTTGCCCAGGTTGCACAGCGAGCCCTCGGCCACGTCCCGGGCGAGCGCCTCGAGCAACGGGAGGTCGTCCGGCTCGCCTTCGCCCCGGCAGATGCGCTCGAGGATGTCGAGCATGTGGCGCGTGCCGATCCGGCAGAAGGTGCACTTGCCGCAGCTCTCTTTCTGCGTGAACTCGAGGAAGAAGCGCGCCGTGTTCACCGCGCAGTTGTCCTCGTCGAGGATCACCATCCCGCCCGAGCCCATCATCGCGCCGGTCTGCTTCAGCTTGTCGAAGCCGACCGGGGTGTCGAGCTGCGCGTCCGGCAGACAGCCGCCGGAAGGACCGCCGACCTGGACCGCCTTGAACGTCTTCTCGTAGAGCTTGGGCGGTTCGCCCGCCGTCTCCGAGGGCTTGACGTACGGCGGCACACCGCCGCCGATGTCGAAGATCAGCTCGCGCAGGGTCGTGCCCATCTCGATCTCGACCAGCCCCGGGGCGCGGATCTTGCCGGCGAGGGCGAACACGACGCTGCCCTTGCACTTCTCGGTTCCGACCGCGGCAAAGGCCTCCGGGCCCTCGCGCAGGATCGATGCCACGTTGGCGAAGGTCTTCACGTTGTTGAGCACCGTGGGCTTGCCGTGGAGGCCCCGGCTCGCCGGATAGGGCGGCCGCGGCTGAGGCATGCCCCGCTTTCCCTCGATGCTGGCGATCAGCGCGCTCTCCTCGCCGCAGACGAAGGCGCCCGCGCCCTGGATCACCTGCAGCTCGAAGTTCAACCCGGTTCCCAGAATGCCCTCGCCCAGCAGGCCGGCCTCGCGCGCCTGCTCGATCGCCAGGCCAACGCGCTGCACGGCCAGCGGGTACTCGTTGCGCACGTACACGTAGCCCTGTTCGGCGCCGATGGCGTGGGCGCCGATGAGCATCCCCTCGAGCACGGCCTGGGGATCGCTCTCGAGCACCGTGCGATCCATGAACGCCCCGGGATCGCCCTCGTCGCCGTTGCAGACCAGGTAATGCGGCATCCGCGGATCGGCGCGGCAGACATCCCATTTGCGCGCCGTGGGGAAACCGGCGCCGCCGAGGCCCCGCAGGCCGGAGCGTCGAACCGTCTCCACCACCTCCTCGGGGCTCAGCGCCAGGGCCCGCACCAGCCCGTCGTACCCGCCATCGGCGATGTAGTGCCACAGGTTCTCGGGATCGATCTTCCCGCAGCGCCGCAGCAGCCAGCGGTGCTCGCGGCCGAAGCGCGGAGAGTCATACACCGTGGGCAGCATCTCGTTCGGCTCGGTGGCGCCGAGGATCCACTCCAGCTGGGGATCTTCCTCGAGGAAGTAGCTCCTCACGAGGGCCCGCGCCCGGCCCGGGGTGACGTAACCGTAGAGCAGCGGCGGCCAGCCGGGACGCGCGATCTCCACCATCGGCTCGGCGTAGCAGTGACCCAGGCAGCCGACCTCGAACAGCTTGGCCTCCACGCTGTTCTCGGCGAGAGCCTCGCGGAAGGCCTCGAGCACCTCCAGCGCGCCGGCCGAACGACCGCAGGTGGCGGTGCCGACTCGGATCACCGACGCGCCGTCAGCATGCAGCCCGGCGCACTCGGCATCGGCCCGCTCGCGGAGGGCTGCCAGCGCCGCGTCAGCCGGCCTGCTCATCGTCGCCTCCCGCGGTCTGGCCGGTCTCGCTCTCGCGCTGCTGCTTCTCCCGGGCGAACTGCAGGGTCAGCCCATCGACCCGGGTCGGCGCCACCCTGGCCTCGACCTCACCGTCGATCAGGCACACCGGCGCCAGGGTGCAGCAGCCGACGCAGGCCACCCGCTCCAGCGAGACCTCGCGGTCATCGGTCACCCCGCCCTCGCGGATCTCCAGATTCCGCTCCCACGACTCGAGCACGATGCCGCCGCCCTTGACGTGGCAGGCGGTGCCCATGCAGACCTGAACGTGGTGCCGTCCCGGCGGGATGAAACGAAAGCGGTTGTAGAAGGTGGCCACCCCGTACACGTTGGCCTCGGCCAGGCCCAGGTGCCCGGCCACCGAGCGCAGGGCGTGGAACGGCAGGTAGCGGATGCGCTCCTGCACCTCCAGCAGCAGGTTGACCAGGTTGGCGTCTCTCGGTGTGTCGGCGAGGAGCTCGGCTACGGCCTCTCGCTCCTCCGCCTCCGCCTCCGCATCCACGTTCGCCGCCCCGGGCTCAACGTTCACAAGCACCTCCGCCGGCGGGAATACCACCACGCGCGCGGGGCGCTGTCAATTGCAGGGGCTGCGTGCCGGGTTTGCCGCCGGGCGATCAGCGCCAGCCGTTCGGAATCCCTCGAGTCCAGCGGGCAATCGAAGCGGCAGACCAGATCATGCACGCTGTGTGCTTGCGGTCAGGCACATGAAGAGCGGCGCAGACCTTCGCGGCTAGCGCCAGACCACGACCCGGTTGTAGAACCTGGACTCGTCGGTCCAGGTCGTGACCAGATGGTTCCCCATGACGAGCGCGGGTATCTGCTTGGACGACGGCCAGGTGAACACCCTCTCACGGCCGGGCGGCCAGGCGCCCTCGACGCGGAAGGGCAAGAGCATCTCGGCCTCGCTGCCGTCCAGCCGGGCCTTCCACAGCTCGCGCTCCTCGTTGATGAACAGGATCCAGTGGTCCTCCGGCGACGCGCCGGGCACGAAAATCAGGTCCGGCTGACCCAGCTTCTGGTTCGACACGGTCAGGCCGAGGTCGGTGAACTCCCGGGTGGCGAACTTGTAGCTGTGGAGGTCGAACAGCGCGTCCATGCTCCCCACGACATCGTACGCCAGCCGCATCAGGAGAATACCGTCTCGGTCCGGCAGCAGGCGGAAGTACACCGCCCGCTCATCGGGCGACTCCTCGACCATGTACAGCTCGCCGGCGGCCACGTCGAGATGCATCAGGTTGGATCCGTACACACCGTTCTCCTCGTGGAGCAGCAGGTGTCCGTCCACATAGGCCGTGCCCGGATAGAGCATGTACGGCTGGGCATGCTCCTCGGCCAGGTTGGTGTAGGTGTAGTACGGCTCTGATCGCTCGCCGGTGGTGATGTCGATGGTGATGATGTTGCCGGTGTCCTTCTCGTACGCGAAGAAATGGGTTGCGTCGTACCAGACGTTGATCGGCCACCAGCCCGAGTTCGGTCCGGTTCCCAACATCGAGGAGTGGTTCTCCTCGAGCACCGAGTCCAGCCACACCGGATCCCCGCCCTCGAGCGGCGCCGAGAACAGATCCCGTGGCCCGGCCCCGGTCATGCCCACGACATCGGTCCACAGTACACGGTCGCCGCGGACCTGGATCCACTCCGAGTCTCCCGGCCCCTTCCAGATTAGGTTGCCTTCGGTGTCGTGCACCTCGGGTCCGTCCCAGCCGGGAGCCACCGCCACCCGGTCCACCGCCTCGTTCACGTCATAGGCCAAGGAGTAGTAGTACAGCTCGGAGCCGTTGATGTCGCCGATCATTGCGGCGTTGTCGGCCGTGTTGACATCCAGAGCCCAGATCGTTCCGCCGCCCCAGTAGTCGCCCACGAAGATCAGGTCTGCCTCGGGGCAGTAAAGGGGATTCAAACCGCTGCCGAGACCGGACTCGGCCAGCCGAACCTTGTTCTCGGTGTCGAAGGGGTGATCGATGCGGTACGCCGCGCCGTCGCCGATGGCCGCGAATGATCCGCCCTTCAGCGCCACGATGTCGCGGGTCGGCAGCGTATCGTCCGTGATCACCGGGCCGCCGTGAATGGACAGGTAGTGCACTCCGGGATCGTCGCCCCCCGTATAGACCATGGCCTCGGTCTCTTCGAGGTAGAGCCGATCGCCGGCTCTCTCCAGATCCGGCAGGTAGTCGACGCCCAGGTCCCCCCACAGCACCTGGTTTCCGGAGTTGCAGACCGGCGTCCGGCCCGACTTGAGCGGGCAGACGCGCATCACGTACACACCCGGAGCGATGTCGCCTGCCGGCACGGCCGCCCAGAACGGACCGCCCTGCCCCACGGCCCAGTTCTTCTTGTACACGATCTGGTCAGGGAAGGCCGGGACATGGATCGTGAACAGGTAGTACTTGCCGATGGACGGAGGCACGTCGAAGCGGATCAGGAGCTTACCGCACCCGGTGCGGGCGAAGAACCTGTCGGTGTTGCGCGGCGAGATCCAGCACCTGGCCCCCGAGCACTCGTCGTCCGGCAGCTCGGCGACCGCCCCCTGGTCGCAGGTGTTGTCTTCGGGGTGGGTCGCGGTGTCCGTATCCGAGTCGGTGTCGGTGTCCGTGTCCGAGTCGCTGTCGGTGTCCGTGTCCGAGTCGGTGTCGGTGTCCGTGTCCGAGTCGCTGTCGGTGTCCGTGTCCGAGTCAATGTCGGTGTCCGTGTCCGAGTCGGTGTCTGCGTCCGAATCAGAGTCGCTGTCACTGTCCGAATCCGAGTCGGTGTCTGTATCGCTGTCGCTGTCCGAGTCGGTGTCACCGTCCGTATCCGAGTCGCCCTCGCCCTGGCACAGCGCCGTATCCGCGAACATCCCGCAGGACCGGCCCGACTCCGAGCAGTCCTCGATCTGCACCCAGGCGCCGCCCTGGCACAGCTCGACGAAGCGCCTGGCCAGGCAGCGCATCTCCATCTCCTCGCAAACGGCGCCACCCTCGGCCGGGCTGCAGGCGGCCAGGCCCAGCAGCAGACCCAGCAGCGCGCCGAGGACGATCTTCTTCTCTCGCCTCATTACCATCACCCCGATTCCTTCCTTGCCAGGATGGCGGACTCCTCTCCTACCGCCAGGCAGCGGCACGGTAGAAAAAATCAGACCCGTCGGTCCACGCCGTGATCAGCTGGTCACCGGACACCAGCGCGGGAACATGGTCGGAGGAGGGCCAGATGTAGGGCTGTGCATAGCCGGCGGGTCGAATGCCCTCGACCCGGGCGGGCACGACCAGCTCGGCCTTGCTGCCGTCCAGCCGCGCCCGCCATAGCTCGCGGTCCGGATTGATCAGCAGCAGCCAGTGCCCGGTCGCCTCGTCGCCGGGTACGATCAGCAGGTCGGGGCGCGCGCCGATGTTGCTCCCGGCAGACAGGCCGAGATCGGCGATCTCGCCCGAGGTGAAGGTGTACGTGTGCAGGCTGTACGGCCCGTACTCGTACCCCCCCTGGTTCCGGCTGAAGAGCAGACCGTCCCCGTCGGGCAACACGCGGAACAGCACGGCGCCGTTGTCGTCCTCGTCGATCGTGGTCAACTCTCCGCTGCTCACATCTAGGTGCACCAGGCGGGTTCCCGAGAACCCGGACACCTCGTGATACACCAGGTGTCCGTTGCTGTACGCCGACCCCCCGTAGATCTTGTACGGCAGGGCATCGGCCTGCTCCGGGTCGTAGGCGTAGAAGGGCTCGGACCGCTCGCCCGTGGTGATGTCGATGGTGACGATGCTGCTGGTGTCGTAATCGTATGCGAAGTACCTGGTCGCGTCGTACCAGTTGTTGATCGGCCACCAGCCGCCCGATGACCCAGTCGCCGAGCGGCTCCAGCTCGGTACCTGATCGAGGTACAACTCTTCTCCGCCCTCGAGCGGCACGGAGTAGAAGTCCATCGGCATCGTGACATCACCGAGCGGCTCGGCGAACAGCAGCCGGTCACCGCGGATCTGGGTCCACGCGCCGTCACGTTGCGAGGACCATATCGTGGTGCCGACGAGGTCGGTGACGACGACCTCCTTGTCCGAGGCGATCCGCGCCAGCCGGGTCATGCCGTCGTCGAGTGACCAGGACAGCGGGAAGCCGGAATCACTGTGGCCGGTGGTCACGCCGAGATTCACGGCGCTGTCCGCCTCCTTGGATGAAAGCGACCACAGCACGCCGTCGGCGCGCACGAAGATCAGCTGGTCCTCGGGATAGTACTGCGGCACCATGACGACGTTCGCCTGGAGCTGGCCCGAGAGGAGCACGGCATTGTCGAGGTCCAGCGGATGTTCGATGCGGTAGGCCTGACCGCCCTCGAAGGCGGCAAAGGCCCCGCCCTCCAGCGCCGCCAGCCTGGCGTTGGGGAGCCAGTCCTCGTCAGCCACCAGCACGGCGCCGCCGTGCAGCGGTGCCCAGTAGATCAGATCGGGGTCGGTCCGGGTCACGTACGCCACGGTATCGGTACCCGGCATGTGGATCAGCTCGTGCAGGTTGTCCGAGTTGGTCACGAAATCCACGCCCAGAACGCCCCGGAGCTCCTGGTTGCCCGCATTGCACACCGGAGTCCGGCCCGGCTTGAGCGGGGCGACGCACAGCACGTACTGGCCCGGCTCCAGGGAGCCCGCCGGCACGGCAACCCAGAACGGACCGCCCTGGTTCGGCTCCCAGCTCTTCTGGAACACGATCTGATCCGGATAGCCCGAGACGTGCACCGTGAACAGGTAGTACTCGCCTGCATGCGGGGGCACATCGAAGCGCAGGAGCAGCTTGCCGCAGCCCGAGCGGGCGAAGAACTTGTCCGTGTTGCGCGGCGAGATCCAGCATTTTCCCCCGGTGCACTCGTCGTCCGGCAGCTCTGCGGCAGCCATGCTGTCGCAGGTGTTGTCATCGATGCTGGTCTCGGTGTCCGTATCCGAGTCCGTGTCCGTGTCGGTATCCGTGTCGGTGTCCGTGTCCGCATCCGTGTCCGTGTCCGCGTCCGTGTCCGCATCCGCATCCGTGTCCGCATCCGTGTCCGCATCCGCGTCCGCATCCGTGTCCGCGTCCGCATCCGCATCCGTGTCCGTGTCAGCGTCCGTGTCCGTGTCAGCGTCCAGGTCCGAGTCGCCCTCACCCTGGCACAGCGCCACGTCCGCGAACATCCCGCAGGACCGACCCGAATCCAAGCAGTCCTCGATCTGCACCCAGGCGCCGCCCTGGCACAGCTCCACGAAGCGTTTGGCCAGGCAGCGCATCTCCATCTCCTCACAGGCGGCACCACCCCCGGCCGGGCTGCAGGCGGCAGGGCCCAGCAGGACGACAACGAGCAGCACTCGCTGTACACTCCACAGCGATCTCACCGTCTCACCCCCACGCCGCAACCGGCGGTCCGGTCAGCAGTTCTTACCCGTTTAACTTGAATAACCCGTTCGCCAGCCCGGGTCAATCAGCCCCCGGCGCCGCGTCTGCCGGGCAGACACCGGCCGCGCTCACCGGCCGGCCGAGCAGGCGGCACAGGTCCGCGAACAGCGCGGGCACCTCGTCCCCGGCGCTGGTCCTGGCCAGCCAGGACGGAACCAGGCCGCCCAGATCGAGGCTCACCTGGTAACGCGCCCGGGTCGCGCGACCGCCCTCGATCGATCGGAGCTGCCAGCTCCCCCGGTGGTGGGTCAGCCGCACCGCGTCTTCGCGCGGGGGCGGTCCCTGATCGTTCACCGCACGGAACCGCGTCCACAACGCGCCGTCGTCGTCCGCGCCCCAGGTGACGAACAGCACGTGATCGCGATCGTCTAGCAGGGGCAGGTCGAGCCGCTGGTACACCAGCAGCCAGTTCCCGCCGCGATCGAGGATCCGGCTCTCGACCACACGCTCCACGCCGGCCTCGTGCCGCTCGTACGCCAGCAGCACGCGCCGCAGCTCGGCGGGCGGAACGCCGAAGCGGCCTTCGGCGCCAAGCCGCACGACCTCGGAGCGCCTGTGTCGGTACACGGTCACCCCGTCCTCCTCGAACAGCCTCTCGAAGCCCCGAGCGGTCAGGGGCTCGGACCAGGGCACCATGTCCAGGCCACCCACGGGCAGGGCGAGCAGCGAGCCCAGGGCCAGCCAGGTGGTGATCCACGCCAGCATCCGCTACCTGCCTCGCGATGGCGCCCGGCGCACGACGCGTACCGTGGTCAGCGCGCGATCGAGCGGCACCACCACCGCGCCGTGCTCCAGCGGCAGCTCGCACAGATCCCGCTCCCGCGCATCGCACAGCCACGCGGCCCGCACCTCGCCCGCACCGGGACGCAGCCGCGCCTCGATCGCTTTTTCCGCGTCGCTGCGCAGCCTGATGATCAGGCCCTCGCCGCGATCGGCCCGCTTGACTGCGGTCACCCTCACGCCGTCACGGTCGATCTCGAATCCTCTGTCGGCGAGCCGCTCCAGATCGGGCTCGCCCGACGCCTGCCAGGACGGCGACAGCACCTGCCGCGCCAGCCGGGGCAGACGGTTGTCCCGCCAGTCCCCGGACGACGTGAAGCCCACTGCGTAGTCCAGGGCGTGGCAGTCCGGATCGCGGCCAGCCGCTGGATGGGCCGGGATGGGCAGCACGCGGAAGGCTCGCTCCAGCGGCGCGTTGCGCAGCGCCACCCACTCCAGCGCACCGCTCCGGCCCAGCGACAGGCTGGCCGGCCCGCCGAGACAGACGACCGCACCCAGGCCGGAGCGCGATTCGCAGGCGTGGACCCAGGAACGAGCCGCCCAGAAGGTCGGGTCGAAGAGCTTCTCCCGCGGGCGCACGGCCACGCCGCCCGGCACGTCCATCACCAGATCGCGCACGGCGAGCGCGATGGGGAAGCTGCAGGTGATGGTCAGGCGGTGGGCGGCCGCGCCCACGACACGCATCCGCACCACGGACGAATCCGGTCGGAACCACAGCCAGCGCACGAAGCGGCTCTCCTCGAGCCGGGAGATGACCCGCACCTCGAGCACTCCGTCGCGCTCGTCAGCCTCGATCCGCGCCCACTGATCGCTGGCCCGGCTCACCTCGCGGAAGCTCCCCCCGAGGTACTCGTGCCCCATCCGCCACAGCCCGCCCGAGTCGTGATACGCCACCAGATCATTGCCCGGCCCGACGAGCAGCGAGCGCGCGTTTCCGGCCGGCCGCCAGGCCGTGAAGCAGCCGCCGGCTCGCTCGTCGAGCGTCGCCCCGTAGTGCTCGGTGTCGACATTCAGCCGGCCGCCCTCGAGGCGCCAGGCGATGGGTCTCCCCGCGGGCCGCGGCGCGGCAGGAGCGTCGAGGCCGGCCGCGGCGCGGTCGAGGGCTGCCTGCGCGTACATCTCGGCCGCCTCGAGCATCGGACGCTGCTCCTCGAGCCAGACCCTGTCCGGCGAGGTGCCGGTGATGAAGTCGTGGTGGTTGCTCACCACCACTCTGTCCCAGGCCTCCCGCAGATCGGCCTCGAGCCCGGAATCGCCGCGATCGTCGGACGCCTCCAGCTTCTCGGCCAGCACCAGCTTGCGCACCAGCTCGTTGCAGCGGCTCTTGATCTCTGGCCGGCTGGCGTAGAACCCCATCCAGTACGGATTGGTGTCCAGCTCCAGCGCCGGCACCAGGTCGCGATGGCAATCGACCAGCGCCAGGTAGTCGTCCAGCGCGGCGTTGACGGCCCACACCCCGGTCTCGGGGTAGCGCCGCTCGTTGTACCTGTCGAGCAGCTGAACCAGGTCGGCCAGCGGGCTGTTGAAATCGCAGCCGATGGGGCAGAACATGTACGGCGTGCGGGCCAGCGGCGCGAGCTGATCGACGAAGCCGCGGATGCGACGCGCAACGTGGCGCTCGCTGCGCCAGGGTACGCCGATAACCAGCCCCATCCAGCGCACCACGCCCTTGTGCGCGATCATGTCGCCCTGGAAGTAGCTGAAGGCGTTCCAGTGACACAGCACCTCGGCGCCGTCGGGTGCGCGCCAGACGAAGTCCGTGGTCTTCAGCTCGCGGAACAACAGCTCCGCACTCGAGCTGACCAGGGGGAAGGATGCTTTGCTGCGGTAGTCGCTGCCCACGAAGTGCATTCCGTCGATGCGGGTGATCCCGGCCATGGTGTAGCCCAGCGACTCGAGAATCGACGGCAAGGCGGGCGAGCAGCCGAAGTCGTCGGGCAGGTAGGCCAGGCGCGGCTCGACCCCGAGGCCCTGGTCACGGAGCCACTCCTGGCCGTACAGGTAGTCTCGCAGGATCGCCTCTGTGGCGGGTAGGGTCGTGTCCGGCGTGGTGATGCCGCTGCCCAGCAGCCGCATCCGTCCCTCCTCGAGCAGGCGGCGCAGGCGCTCCCGGCGCTCGGGCTCGCGCTCCCAGTACAGCCGGAGGAAGAACAGGCTCTCCACCGAGAACACGCGGCGCGGCTCGTGCTCGAGCATCCGAAGCGCCTCGCCGAGCACCGTGCGAATCCGCCTGCGATAGTACCATTCCGAGGTGAACAGCCAGTTGGGATCCCAGTGGCTGCTCTCGCCGAACACCAGCACCCGCTCGGCGTCCGCCGGGACACCGAGCCGTTCACGCAGGGTCTGCTCCGCTGGCTTCAAAAAAGCGCTCCCACCCCACAATCTAGCTACGCTGGATTCTCCGCGCAAGGCAGGGTAGAACCGGAGCGGCAGGCAACCAATGATCCGGGGTGCAGCCAAGCGCCCGACACGGGAGGAGCCGAGCATGGACTTCACGATCAACGAGGACGCGCGGGCGCTACGGGACAACGTCCGCCGCCTGGTCGACAACGAGCTGATCCCTGCCGAGAAGGAGGTCGAGGAGCTGGACCGCGTGCCCGACCGCCTGTCCGAGATGATTCGCGAGATGGGGCTCTGCGGGCTGACCATCCCCGAGGAGTACGGCGGGATCGGCCTGGACTGCCTCTCCACCACCCTGGTACTGGAGCAGATCGGCCGGGCGCACTCGGCCTTCCGGGCGGCGATCAGCACCAACAACGGCATCGGCTCCAAGGCGCTGATTCATAGCGGCACCGAGGAGCAGAAGCAGAGCTACCTGCCCCGCATCGCCAGCGGCGAGTGGCTGGCCGCCTTCGCGCTCACCGAGCCCGAGGCCGGCTCCGACGCCGCGGCCATCCGCACCACGGCCGAGCGCAAGGGCGACGAGTACGTGCTCAACGGGCTGAAGCACTTCATCACCAACGGCCCGGAAGCGGACGTGGTCACGGTGATGGCCCTGACCGACCCGGAGAAGAAGGCCAGGGGCGGGATCAGCGCCTTCATCGTGGAGCGCGGCACGCCGGGCCTGCGCGTGGCCCGGGTGCAGAAGACCATGGGCCCGGGCGGGTACCACCAGGGCGAGCTGGTGTTCGAGGACTGCGCGATCCCGGCCGAGAACCGCCTCGGCGAGGAAGGCGAGGGCCTGCGCATCGCGTTGCAGACGCTGAACCACGGGCGGGTCGTGCTGGCCGCGGCCGCGGTGGGCCTGGCCCAGCGGATGCTCGACATGTCACTGGAGCACGCCAAGCTGCGCGTGCAGTTCGGAAGACCTCTTTCGAAATTCCAGGCGATCCAGTTCAAGCTGGCCGACATGGCCACCGCGGTCCACACCTCGCGATTGCTGGTCCGCCACTCGGCGTGGCTGGTCGATCAGGGCCAGCCCGCACGCGGCCAGGCGGCGATGGCCAAGCTGTACGCCACCGAAGCCCTGGGCCGCGTGGCCGACGAGGCGGTGCAGATCTTCGGCGGAATGGGGTACATGTGCGAGCTGCCGATCGAGCGGATGTACCGCGAGGCCCGGCTCTACCGCATCGTGGAAGGCACCTCGGAGATCCAGCGCATCGTGATCTCCAGAGATCTCCTGAGTGACTGATTCGCGTAGGGGCGCCCCCACGTGGGCGCCCTCACATGGGCGGCCACATGGGGCCGCCCCTACGGCCTCCCCAGGATCACCGGCTTGAGCCCTTCGGTGTACCTGAAGCTCACCCCCTCGCTCACGCAGAGCAGCGCGGCCTCGGGGTCCTCGACCACGGATCCGCAGACATAGTCCACCCCATGGTCGAACAGCACCGGTGTCATCGGCGTGGTCGGCCCGAGCACGATCACCAGCTTGTCCCGGCCCAGCTCGAGCAGACCCTCCAGAGTGTGATTGATCAACGCGGTCGCGGTGATCGCCACCACGTCGGACTCGGGGATCACCTGCGGCGCCTTGCCCGAGGGCAGATCGTCCGCCTGAGGGTACAGCTCGAGCACCCACAGCTTCTCGACCTTCTCGCGCAGGCGGTCGACAAACGGGAAGTGACCCACCACCGTGACATTCTTGCCCCCGCCGTGGCGCAGGATCAGCTCCAGCGCGTTGCCCGCCTGCAGCTCCTCGGGCGCCGGGTCGAGCAGCGAGTTGATCGCGGCCAGCCCGACCGCGGCGTCCACGCGATCCTCGGAGACGGCCAGCCGGGCCAGCTCCTTGGCGCTCATCTCGGACAGCCGCCGCGGCCGCTCCTGGCCCTCGATCTGACCGTGGTGCACCCGGGGAAAGGTGTAGGCCAGGCCCAGCCGGCGGGTCCACACCGCGGTGGCGCGCAGGCAGATCCGCAGGTCGCGGACCTCGGCATCCTCCTCGGGCAGGGAGTCCAGGATCTCGTCGAGGATTGCCATGCCCCCTCCTCTACTGTGGTGCGCCGGCCTGGATCCAGGCCTCGATCAGATCGAGTTCGCTCTGCGAGATCAGCTTGCCCCCGGCCGGCATCTTCTGGCCCGAGCCGCCCGCACTCTCCTGGGTGTCCTGGAGCTTGTGCCAGATGTAGCTTAAGCTCGGATCGCCGGGCTCGATGCGGTCCATCGTGGAGAGCTGGGTCGCGGGCTGGTCCACGATCTGGTTGTACGCAAACTGCAGGCTCATCCCACCGTCGCTGCGCGAGACGTGACAGGGCGCGCAGCGGCCGTTCCAGATCGGCTGGATATCCGCGTCATGGGTCGGGTCGCCGGTGTCGCTGTCCGTGTCGCTGTCCGTGTCCGTGTCGCCGTCCGTGTCCGCGTCGCTGTCCGTGTCCGCGTCGCTGTCCGTGTCCGTATCCGTGTCTGCGTCCGAATCCGAGCCGCCCGAGTCCTCGCCGCAGGCCGACCCGCAGAGCAGGGCAAGCAGCACGATGGAAATCGCCCAGGCCCGCTTGTTCATCCCGCACCCCCTTCGCTCCGAGGTCCAACCCGGAGCGCCCCCGGCTTCCCGATGCGAGTAGATCATATAGGATCACGGCCCGGCGCTCCAGTCCCTTTGGCTGCATCGAGACGAGTCTTCAGTGTAATATATTGTTATTACTGATTATTCTGGCGCGCCGCCCTGGATCCAGGCCTCGATCAGCGCCCTATCGTCGGCATCGGCGTTCTGCTCGTGATACTGCCGGTGGCCTGCCTCGCCGCCCACGTCGACCTGGGTGCCCATGATCTTGTGCAGCAGATAGCTCTGGTCCGGGTCGCCGGGCGCGACCCGCTTCATCGCGGGCACGTCGGCCGAGTCCACGTTCACCAGATCGGCGTACGCGTCGTCGTTGAGATTGAGTACCCAGTGACAGCCCGTGCAGCCGGCCTGAGTCGCTTTGAAATGACAGCGTGTGCACTTGCTGTTCCACAGCGGCTGCAAATCCTCGTCGTGGGTCGGCACGTCGCTGTCGCTGTCGCTGTCCGCATCCGTGTCAGCATCCGAGTCCGCGTCACTGTCAGCATCCGTGTCAGAGTCCAGGTCCAGATCTAGATCGCTGTCAGCGTCCGTGTCAGCGTCTCCCGAGTCCGCGTCGCCGCACGCACCGAGCAGGGGCAAGAACGCGAGCAGCAAGGTCAGCACACCCGGTCTCAAGTCCCGCCTCATCGCAACCTCCGCGGCAGGCCCCGAATATACCAGCATTCCGGCGCCCGGTAGCCAGGGAAATCAGCTTCCGCCAACCAAATCCGACGGGCGCTGGCACAGTTCCCGAAAGGGAGCTATCATCGCCTGTCAGGAGCCGGCCATGCACCGAAGCGTGCTCGTCTGTCCGGTGCTGATCCTAGTACTCGCTGGCTGCGAGGACGGCAAGGGCTCGTCCGCACCGGGTGCCGACCGCGGCCTCGACGCCCTGGCGGGCTGGTCCGAGCTGCCCGTGCTCGACGACCTGCGCTACCATCAGTTCTCCTCGAACGACCGGGAGTACCGCGAGTACCCCAACGTGGATTCAGGCAACAAGGACAACAACAACTTCATCCGCGTCTGCGGCGAGCGGCCCGAGATGGAGCTGCAGGAGGTGGACGACACCGACTGCGAGCCGGGCATCGAGGGCTACGTCATCGCCGACGACGAAGGCCCGGGCTTCATCTCGCGCATGTGGTTCACGATGTCGTACCTGATCGCGGCCACCGGGCTCGACGTGAGCGACGAGAAAATCCGGATCTACGTCGACGATCTCACGGCGCCGGCGTACGAGGCCCCGCTCGGCGGCTGGGTCTCGGGCGACGGCCCCTTCCCCTTTGACCCGCCCTTTACCGGGCCGACCTCGGGCTCGCTGGTGAGCTACTTCCCGGTGAGCTATCAGTCGCGGCTGCTGGTGGTGCTCGACGAGCTGGACCCAGCCAAGCTGTACTACTATCAGGTCGACGTGCAGCACACCGGGGACCGCACCCTGCCCTTCGATCTGCAGACCCTTGACCGCGAACGGATCGACGAGATCGCCGCGCAACTCGGCGGCAGCGACCGCCAGGCGAGCGGCGTCCAGCCCCTGCTCGACGGCAGCGTCACCCTCCCGGCCGGCGGGGCGGCGAGCCTGTTCGAGCACACGGGCAGCGCTACGATCCGCCAGCTGAGGCTGGAGCTCGACGGCGTGAGCGCCGCCGAGCAAGACGAGATCGCGTTCGAGGCCCGCTGGGACGGCGCGGCCGAGGCCGCGATCGATGTTCCGCTGGGCGCCTTCTTCGGCCAGCACCGCATTCTTTCCGCCTTCGAGACCCTGCCGATGCGCGTGGAGGTCGAGGGTTCGCTCGTGCGGCTGTGGTGCTTCCTGCCGATGCCCTTCGCCTCGCAGGCCTCGATGACGCTGAGCAACGGCAACGCGCGAGAGATCACAGTGCAGGCACACATCGACGCTCTGCCCTCCTCGCCCCCGGGTGCCTGGGGCCACCTCCATGCGCACCACCACCTGGAGCGCGAGCCAGCGCCGGCTGACTCGAAGTACCGCCTGCTCGACGCCGCGGGCCGCGGCAAGCACGTGGGCACCATGCTCTTCATGAGCGGCCACAAGAATGACCTGGTGGTGATCCCCAACTGGTACCCCTTCCTCGAGGGCGACGAGACGATCGTCAGCGACGGAGAGCTCGCAGCCCAGGGCACGGGCACCGAGGACTACTTCAACGGCGGGTGGTACTTCTGGGACGGCCTGTACAGCCATCCCTTTGGCGCGTTGATCGATCAGTTCCGCGACGAGGACACGGACACGGGCAAGGTCTCGGTGCTGCGCTGGCACGTGCTCACCGAGGGCATCCGCTTCGACGAGAGCCTGACCTTCGACTTCGAGTACGGCCCGGACGAACCGGAGCTGCTCGACGAGTACAGCTCGGTGGCGTACTACTACCTGCGCTAGTCGAAGGCCTGCGTCAGCGCCTGCACCTGCGCCCGGTACTGCTGCCCGTGCTCGGGCGTGCCCGCCGCCTCGAAGGCCTTGTACAGCCCCTGCCATACCAGCAGCTGGACCAGGCCGCCGTGATTGGTCAGCCCGCCCACGGCCGTGCGCTGCTCCGCGGTCAGAGCCTGGCCCTGCAGGCCGCGGCCGAGGTCGGCCCAGGCCCGGGTCTGCTTCTTGACCAGCCCCATCAGCGCCCCGCCCTCCTGCTCCATCTTCGTCGCCAGGGCGTCGAGCCGGTCCACGGCAGGGCCGGGATCGCCCGCGCGCAGGGCAATGCCGAACAGGGCCACCGCATCGACCTGGACGGTGGCTGTCAGCTTGCCGTCGTGCGCCGCAACCTCCTGCTCCAGGGCCGCGGTGTCGTTGATCGCGGCCAGCGCGGCCATGCGGTCCCGCTGGTCGTTGATCTTGTTCAGCGGGATCTTGCTGACGGGCGGCACCTTGCGATCGAGGTACAACCGCGCCCCGGCCACGTCGCCCCGGGCCAGGAGGTCGAGCACCTGCTTCTGCAGGCCCTTGCGCCGCAGGAGCATCACCACGGTCATGATGATGCCCACGATCAGGCCGATGATCGCTCCCTGCAGCATGGCGATTCCCCCTGTTACCCTCGGATCGTCTTCAGCAGCGTGCGAAGCTCCCCGGGCGCCGCGGACAGCTCGTCAAAGGGCCGCACGCCCTCGCGATCGGCAGCCAGGATCTCGGCCCGCTCCGGGATCGCGCCGAGGAACTCGAACTCGGGCAGGATCTCGCACACGGTCTGCTCGTCCTCGGATCCGCCGGAGCGGTTGAGCACCACACCCAGGCGCTTGATCTTGAGATCTCTCGCCAGCGGCAGGATCTTGCGCGCAGCCTGGATGCTGCGGCGGCCCGGGTTGACCACCACGGCCATCAGGTCCACGCCCATCGAGGTGGCGCGGCCGAGGTGCTCCACGCCGGCCTCCATGTCCATCACCACCACCTCGTCCCGCGCCAGCACCAGGTGCTGGATCAGGGCCTTGAGCATCACGCTCTCGGGGCAGACGCAGCCCGAGCCGCCGAAATCCACGGTGCCCATCACCATCAGCTTGACGCCGTCCACGTCCACCGAGAGCGTGTCGGGCAGATCGTCTACCTTGGGATTGAGCTTGAAGAAGCCGCCCATGCTGCCCGGACGAGCGCCGGTGCGCTCGTGGATCATGTCGTGCAGCTGGGCCACCGGCTCGGGTAGCTGGTCCTCGGGCAGGCCCAGGGCCGCGCCGAGGTTGGGCACCGGATCGGCATCGATGGCGATCACCCGCGCTCCGTCCGCGGCGAGCGCGCGCGAGAGCAAGGCCGAGACCGTGGTCTTGCCCACGCCGCCCTTGCCGCTGATGGCCAGCTTGAGTCCCATCACGTCACCTCCGCGCATCCGCCCCGCGCAGGCGGGGCAACCGCGGCCACTAAGAGAACAGGGGCGGTCTTGAAAAAACCGCCCCTGTTCTGATTATCTCAATTTTTCCGGGCTATTACAGGTCGAGCCATGAGTCCGAGTACAGCACCCGGTTCAGCAGCACGCGGGCCGTCTTGGCCCACTTCTTCTCCTCGTCGTTCAGCGCGCCCATGTCGATTTCTTCTTCGTTGTAGACCTTGCCGACGAACTCGACGATGTCATTACGCTGGTCCTTGCAGAAGGCGATCATCTCGTGGTCCAGGCCATCCACGATCGCGCCGTACATCCCGCAGTTGATCAGGATCGCCATGCAGCACTGGTTGAGGATCGGCCTTAACCTCTCCGGCGAGCCGTTCGACACGTTGGACAGGCCGCAGGTGCTCTTGGCGCCCGGAGCGATCGCCTCGATCATCGGGAAGAAGTTGATGCAGCCCTGGAGCGGGATCTGCTGCGAGCTGACCGGGATCACCACCGGGTCGAACCAGGCCTGCTCGTTGGACACCCCGTACTCGGCCGCCGCGGTCATCAGCTCGGAAGCCAGGATGCCACGCTCGTTCTCGTCGCGCGGGATGCCCTCCTTGCTGTACATCAGCGCCACGTACTCGCAGTTGAACTCCTTGACCAGCGGGAGCTCCCGCTCCATCTGTTCGGGCACCGCGGAGATGGAGTTGATCACGGCCGGGCCCATCTTCGGCTGGTACGCCTTGAGGCCGGCCTCCACAGCGTCGGCGTTCGTCGTGTCGAGATAGAGCGGCAGGTCGGTGGCCTCCTGCACGGTCCGCACCATCCAGTCCATCATCTCGGGCCCGTTCTTCCGCGCCGGGCCTAGGTTCAGGTCCAGGAGATCCGCGCCGTTCTCGGTCAGCTGTGCCGCGAGCTCCTGGATCGGCTTGGGGTCCTTGGCCTTCATCGCCTTGCCCCACTTCTTGGACATGATGTTGATATTCTCTGCGACGACCTTGATCGCCATGATTTCCTCCGTCTCCTATGCGAAGTTCTGCTTCAGGTAGGGAATGATATGGCCGCCCTCTCTCGGCCCGAGCATGACCTCCCAGTCCGAGCCGAGCTCCTCCTCCACGTCGCCCATGATCACCGCGGTGTACCCGGGCAGCACCAGCCGCCGCTTGCTCACCTTTTCCTCGATGCCGCTCTTCTTGACGAATGAGCCCACCAGGTCGCCGACGAACTTGCCCGCGGCCCAGGCCGTGAGCACGCTCAGGCCTTCGGTGTCCTGCACCAGCAGCCAGGTCGGCACGCGGCTGGCCTCGATCTCGCCCGAGACCACGAAGTAGGTCAGCGAGAAGTTGCAGGTAATCAGCACCGGCGACTCCGGACCCGGATCGTTGATCGGGTAGATCCCCTCGTCGGTCTTCATCGGCCGCTGCGGGTCGGTGTAGATGTTCAGCCGCTCGAGCAGCAGCGGGAACACGGTCTCGGGCTTCATGTCGGAGAGGATCGCGATGCTGCCGTACTTGGCCATCAGCGTTCCGGCGATCATTGCCTCGTAGATCGGATCGTCGGTCATCTCGCAGGGGAAGGTGATCACCGGGAAGCCCAAAGGCCGGAAGCTCTTCTCGATCGCCAGCCGCCGCATCGCGATCAGCTCGGTGTGGAGTTGACCGACCTTGCGCGTGCCGGTATCGAGCACCAGATCCTTGAAGCCGGCGCCCGAGAACTTCTCACCCTGGGCTGTGACGTCGTCGAGGCCGTTGCCTTTCACGCCCAGCGGCAGGCCCTTGTCCTTGGCCAGCTCGGCCACGGCGTCCTGCGCACCGGCATCCGCCGGGAACAGCAGCGGCTTGCGGTCACCAGCCGCATCGACGCCGGCCTTGAGCGCGTCCGCGTCGCCGATCAGCACCAGCGCCGCGTCGGTGTCGGCCACGACCTTGCCCACCAGCCCGGCGTAGTCGCCGCCGTCGGCCTTGCAGGCCACGATCTCGGGTCGCAGCATCAGCCCCACACGCTCGAAGCGTAGCTTGTTGAAGCGGTCGAGCTTGCCTGCCACGTCGTCGGCGCCCTCGCTGTCCTTGATCATCACGCCGATGCCGGTCTGGTTGAAGAAGGTCTTCTCGTGGCGATAGAGCACGGTCTCGCCGCCGATCTTGACCTCGTTGTCGCCGGCGCCAAAGGCCACCGTGCGAATCGGCGGAGCCGACTGCTCGGAGAGCATGGCCTTGGCCTCTTCGGAAACGTGCGGGCACGCCGAGAGCTCGGCCTTGCCCGCGGCCAGCTGCATCGCGAATGCGAGGCAGGTCGGCACGCCGCAGTCCTTGCAGTTGGTCTTGGGCAGCATCTTGAAGATCTGGATTCCAGAGAGTCCCATATCTCGTCTCCCTCCTTCAGGGGTTCATGCCTTACATCAACGGATCCATCTCCAGCGCCGGGTGCTGCTTCTCGGTAAGGAACTCGAGGATCTCCTCCTCGCTCTCTCCCACCGTCTCGTCCGCGATGCGGTCGAGCAGATCCGGTATGCCCTCCTCGGCTGCGCGCTTCTCGAAGCGCTCGCGGATTTCCTCCTTGAGGTGCTTGGGCATCCACACCAGACGCTTGATGCCGCCTTCGGCGAGCACGAACTTCTTGCTCGTGATGTAGTACTTGCTGTGGCCGACGAAACCGGGAGTGATGCTGCCGCCGCCGACCTGGCCGGCCAGCGTGCTGAACTTCATCCCGGCCGGGGTCATGCCCCTGTGGTCACGATCGACGGTCATGATGCCGTTACACATCGGCGCGATGGCCGCGATGCACTCGAAACAGCCACACGAAGTCATCGGGTCGTTGATGATGCTGTACGCGTTGTACGTCTCGATCTTGCCGCGCGAGGCCTTGGACACGAAGTCGTTGACGCCGGTCCAGGCGCCGTTTACCGGATCGACGACGTCCCCCTTCTCGATCGGCTGGTTCGGCCCGGTGGGGTTGATCTCGTTGCTGGCCTTGCAATCGAGCCAGGAATACGCTCCACACAGCCCGGTGCGCTCCGGGGTGACCACGCAGACGTGGGTCGGTGCGAAGCTCTGGCACAGGGTGCAGGAGTAGAAGGTGTCGGTGGTCTCGTCGGTCATGCCCTCGATGCGCTCGTCGCGCTGCTTGTACAGCGCACGGGCAGCCGCGAGGTGCTTGTCCACGTCCTCCTGGTTGGTGAAGATCTTGACCTGCACCTTATCAAGGATGCTGCCGAACTCGCCATGGTACTTGGCATGCAGGATCTTGCCTAGATCGGCCAAGGAGAAGCCCTTGTCCACGGCCCCCTTGGACACGCGGATCCAGGCGATGTCGCGCTGGCCGATGTGCATCAGACCCTGGGCGTAGTTGATCAGGTGATGGATCTGCCGCTCGAGGATCGGCTCGAAGTCGGCCTGCATCTGGCGGCCGGCGACCTCGGCGAAGATCGCCAAGGGCAACTTGGCGCCGGCCTCGATGTCCTTGATGTCCGGGCCGATGACCTGCACGTCGCCGTCCTTGACGGCGTCCATGTCCGCGCTGGTCACGTACTCCACGGCGTTGGTCCGGCCGCCGCCCATCTCGAGGAAGATGTCGTCGCCGCGCACGCGCTCGCCCTCGAAGGCCGGGCCGTAGGTCATCGGGATCGGCACCTTGTCCACCGTGACCTTGAGGCCGCGGACCTCGGCGGCCTTCTCCACCATCTCCTCGTGCGAAATGTCGGAGACGACGTGCTCGTAAGTGCACACGCCGGTGGGCAGGACCTCGGGGATCGGCGTGTCCGCGATCACTGGGAAGCCGTAGTTCACCGCGGCCAGACCGTTGGCGTACCACTCGTCGGTTACCTCACCGAAGGTCAGCGCAAAGGCGAAGATGCGGTCCTTATTGTAAATCAGCACCTTGCGGAAGTCGCCGGGCTCGATGCCGCCGAAGGACAGCGCAGCGCGGGTGGCGAAGCCGAAGGCGAACACCGCGGCCGAGGTGTCGTCACCGAAGGGCACCAGCCGGGTGCCCCAGCCGACCTGGTGGCCGGCCTCCTTGAGCTGTTCGGCAAAGGTCACGCCCTTGTCGGAGCGCGATGCCATGAACACGTACAGGTTGCGCTCCTGCAGCTCGATCGCGATCTTCTTGGCCACCTCGGGGTTGGGCGCGGCGCCGAGGATCGCAGCGAAGCCCGGGGCAGTACCGTCGACGAACTCGACCCCGCGCTTACGCAGGATCACGTCGTCGGCCGCGCCGAGCCAGAACTTGTCGTCGGTCGGATCCTCGCCCTCCTGGTAGAAACCGGGATCCTCGAGATAGCGGATCGCCTCCTCGCACTCCTCGGCGAAGAGGGTTGTCATGCCGGCGTCGAGCGCGGGCCCGAGGTACGGCAGGTGGTGCGACTCCTTGACCATCGGAGGCAGCAACACCCGGCAGCGGTCGAGCACCGGGCCCATATCGCCGAGTGTCTTCACCGGGATCCCGAGGATCCCGTAGATCACCGGCAGGTAGTAGCCGGTATTGGGGAAGGCGACCTCGGCGTCCGGGCCGTGCTTCTCCAGCGCAGCCTTGTACTTGCCCTGGACGCGGTCCACGATCTTGTGCGCGCCCCGAATTCCTGCGGAAGCTATGATCTTCGACATATCGTCGTCTCCTTGTCTTGGGGCCCGGCTACTCGAGCTCGCGGCGGGCGGCCATGTCCATCAGCACGCGCTCCTGCTTCTTGTCCAGGATACCCAACGCCTCGCGCTTCTTGTCGATATGGGCGATCATCCGGTCGGCGGCCTCGATCGGATCGTCGACGAAGTCCCACATGCCGCCCAGGGTTTTCTCCAGCCCCTTGAACAGCAGCTCGGTGAGCTTCTTCGCGCCGAGCGTGGGGAAGGTGGCACTGAACACGGTGTACACTCCCGAAGCCACGAAGTAATGTCCGATCGAGATCGCCTTCTCGCTCATCCACTCCGGGGCGGCGCCGGCGACCGGCGCGTCGCTGATGTCGTCACCCAGACCGCCCTGCTTGATCACCGCAGCGGCGGCCTGGAGGATCCGCGAGTTGTCCACGCAGGATCCCATGTGCAGCACCGGGGGGATGCCCACGGTCTCGCAGACCTCGGCCAGACCAGGCCCGGCGAACTCCGCCGCCGCCTCGGGCAGCATCAACCCCGCCTTGGCGCAGGCCACGGCCGAGCAGCCGGTCTGCAACACGATCACGTTGTTCTTGATCAGGTGCTTGACCATCCGGATGTGATAATCAGTATGAGACACCCGGGTGTTGTTGCAGCCGACCACGCCGGCGATGCCGCGGATGCGGCCGTTGATGATGTTGTCGTTGAGCGGCTTGTACGACGCGCGGAACACACCGCCCAGCAGGTAGTCGATCGTCTCGTGGGAGAAGCCGCCGACGAGGTCCATCTTCTCCTTGGGAATCCGGACCGGTCTGCCCTTGCGCTTCTCGAAGGCGTCGCAGGCCTTCTTGATGATCGCCTTGGCCGAGTTGAGCGCGTCGTGCTCCTCGAACTGGATATGCGTGGCGCCGCGGATGTGGGCCCGCTTGTCCGTGGTGATCAGCTCGGTGTGGTAGCAGTTGGCCACGTCGGAGATGCCGGGCATGATGCACTGAACGTCGACCACCATCGCGTCGGCGGCGCCGGTCACCATCGCCAGCTCCTGCTGCAGGAAATCTCCGGCCACGGGCACGCCGTGCCGCATCAGGATCTCGTTGGCCGTGCAGCAGATGCCGCCCAGGTTGATGCCCTCGGCGCCCTTGCTCTTGGCATACTCGACCATCTCGGGCATGCGCGAGGCGGCCACGATCATCTCGGAGAGCACCGGCTCGTGGCCGTGAATGATCAGGTTGACGTCGTTCTCCTCGAGGATGCCCAGGTTGGCCTGGGCCAGCACCGGCACCGGGGTGCCGAAGAGGATGTCCTGCAGGTCGGTCGCCAGCATCGAGCCGCCCCAGCCATCGCCCAGCGCGGCCCGGGTGCCCTGCATGATCAGGCTCTCCGGATCCTCGTCCACGCCGACGTGGGTGCGGTGCATGATCTCGACGATCTCGCGGTCCACGCCCCGGGGCCACACGCCGAGCTCCCGCCAGATCTTCTGGCGCTTGAGCGGAGCGCGCTTGAGCATCACCAGCTCGCCCTCCTGCTGGCCCCACTGGGCCAACGATTTCTCGCCGACCTCGATCGCGATGTCCTTGATGCTGCGGTCGCCGATCTCGACCCCGAAATCCAGGGCAAGCTGGAGCAGCTTCTGCTCGTCCGTGATCTCGTAGCCCTCGGCCTCGCCCTTGGCCGCGGCGAGGAACACCTCGCACACGCCCCGGCCATGGTCCGAGTGGGCGGCCGCCCCTCCCGCGATCATACGAATGAAGTGCCGGGCCGCCATCGTGTCGGCGTCCGCACCGCACACGCCGCGCTTGGGCCCATCGCCGAAGGGATCGACGTTACAGGGGCCCATCGAGCAATGACGGCAGCACAGGCCCATCGTCCCGTACCCGCACTGGGGCTGCTGCTCGTCTGTCCGGTCCCAGCAAAGGGAGACCCCGTCCTGCTTCGCCTTCTCGATCAACGGAGCAGATGTGGGATCGGCGCTTCGCTTGTCGTTGTCGTTGGCCATCAGTCCAACCTCCTCCTACAGGTGCCCTTCAACGGCAACCTTCATGGCATAATCAGTGCGGCGGCAGTCCGGGCAGAGCTCGAACACGCCGGCGTCGATCTGCGGATTGAGCGCCTGCATCACGGCGATGCGCTGCCGGGTGCCGACCGCCTCGCCGCAGAGCTTGCAGGCAACCAGGTCGTCCTTCTTCTTCTTGGCGCCGACCAGGTCGAGCCGCTTACCCTTGACCTCGACGAAGATAGATCCGAAGCGGCAGGCCTCGAAGCAGAGCAAGCACTGCACGCACTTGTCCTGGTCCAGCGTGTGCACCTTCTTCTTCTCGCCGGTGATCGCGTCCACCGGGCATTCCCGGGCGCAGATCATGCAGCCGGTGCACTTCTCGGCATCGATATCCAGCTTGACGTCGTTCATGGCTGCACCTCCCCGCTAGCGGTGCCCTGCCGCAGGTTGGCCTGCACCGGATCCGCGGCCAGCTTCTGGTCCAGCTCCGCCAGGCTGGCGGCCGCCGGCTCGACCTGCTCGCCGTCGCCCAGCACCTTGTAGGTCAGCGCGTGGGTGTGGCAGGCCGCCACGCAGTACGGCTGCTCGCCGTCCTTGAGCCGGTCGTGGCACAGGTCGCACTTGAAGAAGCGCTTCTGCTTCTTCTCCACCTTGACCCGCGGGGCGCCGTACGGGCAGACCACCACGCAGTTGCCGCAGTAGATGCACTTCTCCTCGTCCTGGAGCACCAGGTTGGTCTCGCTGTCACGGAACAGCGCACCCGTGGGACAGTTGGCGATGCAGTACGCCTCGTCGCCCTCGCAGTGGCGGCAGTTGCTCGCCGCGACCACGTTGCCGCGGGCCTTCATCTGGATATTGGACTGCGGCGCCGGGGTCTCGAAGATCGCCTCGTACAGATTACCCGACTTGGAGTTGCGGTTCACCGCGCATTCGATCTGGCACCGCTTGCAGCGGACGCACAGCCGGGCGTCGAAGAGGATCGTCGGTTTCACGCCGCGCCTCCCTCCTTCAGATCTACGGCCAACTTGCGGACCATCTCCATCGCCCTGGGATGCCGCAGCACCATGACGTTGGCGCCGGCCAGCAGCAGCGTGGCGGCGGTGAGCGCCTCGAGCACCACGCCCCGCTCCTTGGGATCGCCCAGCTCGGGCCAGTCCTCGGCCGAGGACTTGGCCTCCTTGGTCTTCCACACCTCGCGGCCGATGGTGCAGTACAGCGGGAACTGCAGCCGCTCGTCCTCCTGGGTCAGCGCGGCCAGCCGGCAGCGCTCCATCACCGAGTAGGTGTACTCCAGGCCGTACCCGATGCCGCCCACCGTGGGATCGATCAGGATCCCGGTGTCTGGCACGCCGAGGTTGCCCAGCAGGATGTTGACCTGCTTGGCCAGGTTGACGTCGATCGGCGAGGAGCCGATCACCTTGTGGCCGAAGCCGATCGCCGCGGCGCCGAGCTGCTTGTGGTCGGCCTCCTCGACCGGGCCGAGCAGCAGGCCCTTGCCCTGGTTTTGCTCGGCGATCAGCTTGAGCACCTCGACGTCCTTCTCGTGGTTGGCGGTGCCCCAGACCGCCATCGGGCAGTCGACAGCCTCGACCACGCTCTTGACGACTTCAGCCGCCTCGGCCGCCGGACGGTCCATGCCATTGGGGTCGGTGCCGATCAGCTCGAGGTGGATCATGTCCGCGCCGAGCTCGACGCACTTCTTGGCCCAGGCCACCGGATCGCTCCAGACGTCGCCGTAGATCTCCTTGAGCGAGTCGGCCCATTCCTCGGGCTCGACGTCGTTGACCTCGAGCGCGACCAGCGGCGGGTTGGCCATCTCGCCCTCGAACATGTGATAGGGCATCGTGCTCTCGCCGCCGGCGATCTTGCCCGCGCCGAGATCGATGCCGCGGATCACGCCCGAATACGCTTTCTTCGGAATCTCAACCGCCATGTCAGTATCCCTTCCGTTTCGAACCCGGCCGTCCCGGGCCCTAAAGCCTATAGCCTAAAGCCGAAAACCTCTTCACGCCGGGTTCTTCCGCTTCTCGCTGCCGAAGCCTTCCCCGCCGTACCAGTAGCGCTCGGCGGTCTTGATATAGGCGAGCCTCTGGGCCCGGTCGCCCAGCTTGTCGCGCCAGGTGATCTTGTCGCCGGGCTCGGGCTTGCCTTCCTCGTAGGTCTCGCCCAGGATCTCGACCTCTTCGCCGTTCTGGGACTTCCTCTTGATCCGGTTTTCCATGTCGTTTCTCCCCGTTCAGTTTCCAGATAGGTCCACGATGTGAGAGAACAGCGCGTCCACTTCGATCGTCGCCGGGCTGCCGTTCAGGTCGAGCAACGAGGTGCGCGCCAGATCGCGCTCCTGCACCTCACTGTCCACAGGGAGCAGCACCGGCGGGTGCTTGAGTTCCAGGGCGTCGACCTGGGCCTGCAGCCGCTCGTCGAGGCCCGAATCGGGCACGCGGTTGATCACCATGTGCTTGGTGCGAACGTCGAGCTTGAGTTCGCCGATCAGCTCGAGCACGCGCCCGGCCGCGCGCAGCCCCTTGGGCGCCGCGTCGGAGACGACGACCATGTCGTCGACGTGCCTCGCCGTGCGGCGGCTAAGGTGCTCCAGGCCGGCCTCGTTGTCGATCACGACCAGCGGGTAGTTGCCCTGGAGCTGATCGAGCACGCTCCGCAGGATGTCGTTGGCGAAGCAGTAACAGCCCGGGCCCTCCTGGCGGCCCATGGTCAGCAGATCGAGCCCGTCGCTCTCCTGCACGGCGCGGCTGGCCTGCATCTCGAGGTAGTTCGCCTTGGACATGCCGGGCGGCAGCTCGCTGCCCAGCTTGCCGAAGTCCTCGCGCAGTCCGCCCAGGGTCTCGCCGACCTCGAGGCCCAGCGCATCGCCGAGGCAGTAATTGGGATCGGCGTCGACCGCCAGGATCGGAGTCACGCCGCCGCGCCTGGCCGCGCGTATCAGCAGCGCGCTGACCGTGGTCTTGCCCGTTCCGCCTTTTCCCGCTACCGCCAGGACCCGGTTCGCCATCTCGCAGCGACGCTCCTTGACCAGCCCGCTCAGCCCTGCTTCTCCGCCCAGAGCTTGGCCGCCTTGAGTGTGTTGGCCATCAACATCGTGATCGTCATCGGACCCACGCCGCCAGGCACGGGAGTGATGTACGAGGCCACCTCGGAGACCGGCTCGTAGTCCACGTCGCCGGCGAGCTTGGCCTTGCCCGACTCGGTCATGCCGATGCGATTGACGCCCACGTCGATCACGGCGGCGCCCGGCTTGACCATGTCCGCGGTGACCGCCTTGGGCGCACCCGCGGCCACGATCAGGATGTCGGCCCGCAGGGTGTGCTGCTTCATGTCCTTGGTGCGCGTATGCACCACGGTGACCGTGGCGTTGGCGCCCTTGGCCTTCTGCAGCATCATGTTGGCCACCGGCTTGCCCACGATGTTGGAGCGGCCGACCACGCAGACCTCGGCGCCCTCGGTCTCGATACCCGAGCGCACGATCAGCTCCTGCACGCCCGCGGGTGTGCAGGGCAGGAAGCTCGCCTCGCCGATCACCAGCCGGCCCACGCTCACCGGGTGGAAGGCGTCCACGTCCTTGTCCGGATCGATCGCGTAGAGCACCTTCTTGTCGTCGATGTGCTTGGGCAGGGGCAGCTGCACGAGGATGCCGTGGATCTTGGGATCCTTGTTGTATTTCTGCACCATCTCCAGCAGCGCATCCTCGGAGACGTCCTCGGGAAGATCCTCCTGGATCGAGTGGAAACCGAGCTTCTTGGCGGTCTTGCCCTTGGCCGTGACATAGCTCTGCGAGGCCGGGTTCTCGCCGACGAGGATCGTTACCAGGCCGGGGGTGATACCCTTCTCGGCGATCAGCTTCTCGGTCTCGACCTTGAGCTCGGCTCGAATCTCCTTGGCGACCTTCTTACCTGAAATGATCTCGGCTGCCATCTCTCCTTGCCCTCCGCGCGCGTGAATGGAAGCGGAACCCTTGTTCCCAGCTTCCCACCCCGGATTTTTATCGTACGACCTGCTTCCAGAACGGCTTGCAGGCCCGCGTCCTGCTATTCATTATGGCGCGATCACAAGCTCCGCCATACCGGGAACACGCAGGTAGCACAGCGTGTCGAAGCAGTCAAGCGACTTGGCCTGCGATAATACTGGCCCAAAATCGTGTTACGAATCTCGGCGCCGTGCTACATGCAGCGTCCAGCGGCAGCGCCGGGCAGCAGCGCCGATCCTGTCGGCGCTTGCCTCCCGAGACGCCCTGCTGTATGAGGCAATGGCGCATATTCCGCGGTGTTGCCGAGTTCGGGAGAAGTCATGAAAGCGAAGATACTCGACCGAGACCTAGCGAGCGGCGATCCCCTGCTGCACCAGATCACGGAGCTGGAGCGCGAGCGCCAGGCACGGAAGATCATCCTCATCGCCTCGGAGAGCCGATCACCCCGCGCGGTCCGTGAGGCGTTGGCCAGCGATTTCGCCCACATCTATGCCGAGGGCTATCCCTCGGGCCTGCTCTCACGCTCGTCGCAGGAGGAGATCGCCGACTTTGCAGAGCAGCTGTCGTACATCCGTCGCTACTCCAATCCCCGCTACTACAAGGGCTGCGAGTACGCCGATCTGATGGAGGCGCTGGCCAAGCGGCGCGCGGCCGAGGCCTTTGCCAGCGAGCGCGTGCCCGCGGAGCGCATCTTCGCCAACGTGCAGCCACTCTCGGGCGCGGCCGGCAACAACGCGGTGTACGAGGCCTTCCTCGAGCCCGGCGATCGCGTGCTGGGCCTGACCCTGGCCCACGGCGGACACCTGACCCACGGCAGCCCGGTCAACCGCTCGGGAAAACGCTACGAGGTGTTGAGCTACGAGGTGCATAGCTCGGGACAGCTGGACTACGACAGGATCGAGAAGGCTGCGGTCGAGTGCCGGCCCAAGCTGATCATCGCCGGCTTCTCGGCCTATCCCTGGGATCTGGACTGGCCGCGCTTCCGCGAGATCGCGGACAAGGTTCCCGAGGGCGGCGCCGTGCTGCTGGCCGACATCGCCCACACCGCGGGCCTGGTCGCCGCGGGCGTGGTCAACAATCCGGTGGGGTACGCCGACGTGGTCAGCTTCACCACGCACAAGTCGCTCTGCGGTCCGCGCGGAGCAGCCCTGCTCTGCACCGATCCCGACGTGGCGAAGAAGCTCAACATGGCCGTGTTCCCCGGCGAGCAGGGCGGTCCGCACCTGCACAGCATGGCGGCCAAGGCCGTGGCCTTCGGCCTGGCCGGGACCGACGAGTTCAAGACGCTGATGCAGGGCGTGCTCGACAACGCCCGCGCCCTGGGAGAGGCCCTGACCGAGCAGGGCCTGACCCTGGCCTACGGCGGCACCAACACGCACATGGTGCTCGTCGATCTAGGCGCACTGAAGTCGGACACCGGGTTCCGGCTCACCGGCGAGGTGGCTTCGCAGATCCTCGATTTGGCGCATATCACCTGCAACAAGAACACCATCCGCGGCGACACCAACGCGGCGCATCCCAGCGCGATCCGGCTGGGCACGGTGTGGGCCACGCAGCGCGGCTTCGGGACCGAGGAGATTCAGCGCCTGGCCGAGCTGATCGCCAGGGTGCTCAAGTCGATCGAGCCCTTCGAGTACCTCGGCGGCGCCGCGGCTCAGGGTCGCGGCAAGCTGCCCGCCGGCCTGCTCACCGAGGTGCGCCAGGATGTGGCCGAGCTGCTCGATACGGTGGACGCGATCCCGCCGTCCGAGACGGTGTATCCCCACTTCCACCTCGAGACCCGCACGCAGCGCAACGTCGAGCTGCCCGCGGTACTCGAGGTGCGCGGGAAGCGTGCGGCGCACCTGCTCCACGACGCCTGCACCGCCGACGTGATGGCGCTCGGCGTGGGCGAATCGACGCCGACCCTGCTCCTCGACAACAAGGGTCGCTGCCTGGCCGAGGGCAAGCTGCAGCGGCTGACCAACCTGACCCGCCGGCGGACCCGCTTCGTGCTCAACCTGCGCACCGAGGATCCGGTTGGAATCGTGGCCTGGCTGCGGGAGCTGTCCGACGGGTACGTCCGCTCGGCCGACGATCTGTTCGCCAAGGTCGCCGGACCGGCCGTGATCCACGACCTGGCCGAAGAGGACCCGCTGGGCCTCGAGGCCCTGGAGAAGGCGGGGCAGGTGCCGCTCCTGTCCGCCGGCGACGGGTCTGCCGTCGGCGCCGAGGCGGAGCAGGTGCACGCGCTGCTCGTCGGCGAGCACGCCAGTGCCGGCCGGCTGGACAAGGCCTTCTTCGTCGGCCAGCGGGCCGTGCTCGCGGCGGCCGAGCCGCCGGAGCCGCACGAGCGCTTCGAGTTCAACCCTCCCGGAGGCGAGCCGCGGCCGACCTGCCTGCACGAGCAGCATCTGGCGCTGACCACCAAGCACGCGATGGCGCCCTTTGCCGGCTGGACCATGCCGATGCGGTATGCGGGGCCGGCCGAGGAGCACCGGGCCGTGCGTCGGGCGGCCGGCCTGTTCGACGTCTCGCACATGGGCGTGCTCGAGGTCACGGGACCGCGCGCCGAGCGCTTCCTCGATCTCGTCACCACCAACTACGTGCCCGCGCTCTATGACGGCAAGGCCCAGTACTCGTACCTTCTGATGCCCGAGGGCCGGGTGATCGACGACATCCTGATCTACCGCCGGGACGCGGAGAGGTACATGGTCGTGGTCAACGCGGCCAACGCCGAGGAGGACGAGGCCTGGCTGCGCGCGCTCAACCAGAGGCGGATCCAGATCGATCCGGACAGCCCGCACCGCACGCTCGAAGGCCAGGTCACGATCCGTAACCTCAAGGATCCGGCCGAGAGCGGCGGCGCCCAGCGCGTGGACCTGGCGCTCCAGGGGCCGACCTCGCTGATGACGCTGGAGCTGATGGCCGACGACGACGAGTTCTTCCGCCGCATCGCGCACCTGCGGCCCTTCGAGTTCGTCGAGGGCATGCTGTGCGGCGCGCGGGCGATAGTCTCGCGTACCGGGTACACCGGCGCGCGGCTCGGCTTCGAGATCTACGTGCATCCGGACCACGCGCCCATGGTGTGGAGCCGGGCGCTCGAGATCGGCCAGCCCTTTGGCGTGCAGCCGGCCGGCCTGGCGGCGCGCGACTCGACGCGCACCGAGGCCGGCCTGCCGCTGCACGGCCACGAGCTGGCCGGTGACCTCGGCATCTCCCCGATCGAGGCGGGGTACGGCGGCTTCGTCAAGCTGCACAAGCCCTTCTTCATCGGTCGCCGGCACTGTCTGGAGCAGGCGAGGAACCAGCAGCGCAAGGTCGTCTGCTTCAGGCTCGAGGGCAGCCGCGGTCGCGTGCCGCGCACCGGCAGCGTGGTGGTCGATGGCGAGCGCGGGCGCTATGCCGGGGTGGTGACCAGCATCGCCGGCGTCGACGACCGCCAGTTCGGCCTAGCCCTGGTACAGGCACGTTACGCCGAGCCGGACACGCGGCTGGGCATCTTCCCGGCCGCGGCCACTCCGAAGAAGCCGGCCAAGTGGCCGGCCGAGCTCGAGCCCGGCGACCAGGTGGCGCTGGCCCGCGGGGCGATTGTGCTGCCGCGCTTCCCGCTGTCGGGTCGCAGCGCAGAGTCCGAGGAGGAGGCCGAGTAGGGGCGGAGCTCGCTCCGCCCTCCCATGGGGGGGCAGACCACGTGGCTGATGACGAGCCCACCCGCGAGCAGCTGGTCGCCGAGAACGCGCGACTGGCCGAGGAGCTCGAGCGGGTCAAGCGGCAGGCCGCGGCCCTGCTCAGCGCCGGCTCAGGCGAGGAGCAGGAGCGCCAGCTCGAGCGGTACCGCGAGTACCGTCACTTCTTCGAGAAGGGCGCCCCGATTCACGTGGTGATCGCCGCCGACGGCACGGTCGAGGACGCGAACGAGAGCTTCCTCAAGTGCTTCGGTTACACCAAGCAGGAGACGATCGGCCTGCCCGTGCTCGAGCTGGTGTCGCCCGAGCACAGGGCCCAGGCAGTCGCAGTGCTCGAAGCCGAGTTCAGCGGCCGGCAGAGCGGGACGATCAGCATCAACTGCCTGGCCAAGGACGGCTCGCTGCGGCGCATTCGCTCCTCGGGTGAACAGCCCGCGGCCGCGGTGTACCGCAACGGACAGCCGGTGCGGATCTATGCCACCTTCATCGACGTGACCCACGCGGCGGACGTGTTGACCGCGGATCGCTCGTCGGCCGCGGATCGCCTCGGCGCCTTCACCGCGCTGGACTGGATCGCGGTGGTCGTGGTCGCCTTGCTCGGCCTGGGCCTGATGCTGGCGCCGCTCACGGTCGGCGCGGCCTTTGCCGCGATGTTCCGCGACTTCGGCGGCACCCTGCCCGGGATCACCCAGCTCGCGCTGTCACCCGCCTTCCCGGCCGTCGCCGGCCTGCTGGTTGGGGGGCCGCTCGCCGTCGCGCTGCTCGCCCCGCTCTCGCTGGGCCGACGGCGCCTGCTGTGCCTGGTGGGTTTCCTGCTCGGCGCGGTGATCGCGATGCTCTACGTGTTCGCGATGTACGCACCGATCTTCGAGCTGTCCGGGTCGATCGAGGGCTGACTCCAGCTATCCCCGCTTGAGGAACAAATCGAGCGTGGCCAGCGGCAACTCGCCGTCCTCGCCCCAGACCTCCCAGCGCAGGTTCAGCGGGCCCGGCTCGGACGGCCGCTCGAAGAACACGAAGCCGCTGACCTTGCGGCCCGGATCGAGCACGCCCTCCTGCAGCGCCAGATCGAGCACGGCCTGTCCCGGCTCCTCGTCCTCGGCCTCCGGCTCACCGGCACTCACGTAGTACCTGGTGTACACGTGATAGTGATACCCGTACGGGTCGAAGCAGCCCCAGTACGGGTGGCAGCCCCACCACCACAACGGCACGCCGAGGCGGACGACGTGATGATGATGATGGTGGTAGTGGCGGCTGTGGTGGCCTTGCCCGCGGTGGCCGCGATGCCCCCGCTCGCCGCCGCGTCCATGCCCATCACCCCGCGAGCCGTCGGACCCGTCGCGATTCCACCGCCGCAGCTCGCGGTACTGGGTGCGGCGCTTGGTGCGCATCTCGACCTCGGGCCGGCGGTCACGCACGGGCTGATGACGGATCGTCCGCCCGCCGCGGTCCCGCGGCGAGAGCGAATGGCCGGGGCGGAGGCCGGGCCGGTTCGTGCGCACCGGCTGGCGGGTCGCGGGCCGCGGCACGACCCGGGTGCGCGGCGCGCTCCTGGGCTGGGAGCGGACCGCAGGCCTCGACCTGGCCGCGGGCCTGGCCTTGGTCTTGGACTTGGCCTTGACCGACGACTTGGTCTTCTTCTTGCCCGCGCGAGCCAGCAGGCCGCCGCCGTCAGCGGCGAGGAACAGCATTTGCTGCTCCGCGTCCGGTGCGTCCGTGGCCATCCGCACCGGAGTGTCCGGCGTCGCGGGCGCCAGGCCCAGCCCGCCGACGATCTTGTACGGCGATATCGCGGGACGGATCTCGCCCTGGCCGTCGACCAGCACGAAGTCGGTCAGATCGATCTCGACCGGCGCATCGCCCTCGTTCGTGATCGTCACCAGGATCGGCACGTGGGTCCGGGTCAGATCCACGGGCGCAAACTCCCAGCGCTCGGCCACGGCGATCACCGAGAGCCCTTCCCAGCTCAGCTCGGCGGTCTGCCCGGCCAGCTCCTCGTCGGCACCGGCCCCGAAGCCCAGGGGAGCAGCGCCGAGCACCAGCACCAACGAAAGGGCCGCGGCCCGGCCGCGCCAGCGTCGCCACGAATCGTTCGTTTGCATCTCGAGCCTCCCCGGCCGGAGCCCGAGCCCCAGCCGTTCGAAGAGATGGTCAGTATAGCGCCATTTCCCGGGGAAGCGAAGGGACGGGCAACGGAGCATTCGCTGCGGCCGGCGACACAGCGGTTGCCAAAAACCACCGCCGCACTATAATGCCATCGAACCCTCCTCCGGGGCCGAGGAATGAGCGACTACGAGAAGACCAAGGAGCAGCTTATCCTCGAGCTGGAGTACCTGCGCCAGCGGGCGATCGATCTCGTGCGCCGCAGCAACCCCGAGGAGGAGTACGAGTGGTTGCTCGAGGGCTACCGGACCTACCGCCACTTCTTCGAGAAGGGCGCGGCGCTGAACATGGTCTTCGACGCGCAGGGCAACCTCGAGGACGTCAACGAGAGCTTCCTGATCAACTTCGGCTACAGCAAGGAAGACGTGATCGGCAAGCCGGTGCTCAACTTCGTCGTACCCGAGGAACACGAGCAGGTCGCGGCCTACATGCAGCAGGAGTTCTCGGGCAAGCCGGTGGGTCAGGTCGCGATCCGGGCCATTGCCAAGGACGGCTCGATACGCACGCTGATCTCATCGTCCGAGCTGCCGGCGGCGATCATCTACAAGGCCGGGAAACCGGCGAAGATGTTTGCCGCCTTCACCGACATCACCCGGGGCGTGGGTCCCGAGGGCGAGCTGGCCCGGCTCAGCGACGAGCTGCAGCGCGCCCGCGGACAGCTGCAGGCGCTGCGCCAGCAGCTGCAGCCCTGTCCGGCATGCGGCCGGCTGCATCTCGACCTGGAGCAGGTCCAGAGGATACAGGAGACCCTCGCCATCGATCCCGCGAACATCGACCCGAACCGACCGCTGTGCCACGAATGCAGCGCCAAGGTTACGGCCGGGAGCAGCGAGAGCTGAGCACTCGGGCGGGGGCGACTCCCGCCGCTGCAGTCAGTACAGTCCAGGCACCAGCCGCCGGGTCCGCTTCATGTACTCCCGGTACTCGTCGCCCAGATGCCGGCGCAGGGTCAGCTCCTCCCGCCGAACGCGGTACAGCACCGCGGGCAGGGCCACGAGCAGGGTGGCGGCCAGCCCGGCCGCACTGGACAGGGCCAGCGATACGCCGAGCAGATAGAGCAGCGAGCCGGAGTACGCCGGATGCCGCAGCCAGCGGTACGGGCCGCGCTGGATCACCCGGTGTCCCTCGTGCACTCTCACGGCCAGGGTGAAGAACACCCCCAGGGTGCGCACGGACCAGGCGCGAAACAGCACGCCGGCCAGGCCCACGGCCGCGCCCGCGGCCAGCAGCGGCACGCCGCGCGGCAGGATCTCGGGCAGGTACGTCCGGTCCGCCACCGCGACGAGCAAGGGCGCCTGCACGCCGATCCACACCAGGAAGGCGTCTCGCTCGCGAATCCGTCCGCTGAGCGTGGGCACCCGCGCCGCGTACTCGGCCAGGTCCTTGGCCAGCACCAGCCCGGCGAGCACCAAGCCGTGCGCCGTGAGGTACAGCTTCCAGGGCAGCCCCCCGGCCAGGGACAGCACGGTCAGCGCCAGGGCCACCCGGAAGGGCGAGCCCGCGAGACCCAGAACCCGCACCCGGCGGATCTGCTCCGGCGTGAGCTGCTTCGCCTTCGCGTGGGCTCGCCCGCTGGCCTCGCTCATGGGGCTGGAGTATCAGGCCGCACCGAGCACGGTCAACCGCCTTGCACGGCGCCGTGGCCCGTCCTATGCTCCCGGCGCAACCACGAGGGGTGTGACCATGTCGGACAAACCTTGCGCCCTGGTGCTCAGTGCCCACGCCGACGACTGCGAGTTCTTCGCCGGCGGGCTGGTGGCCAAGCTGATCGAGGAGGGCTTCGGGGTGGTCGAGGTGATCGCCACCGACAACAGCCTGGGCTCCTTCGAGCTGGACAAGAAGACGCTCGTGTCCCAGAGCCGCGACGTGGAGGCGCGCAAGGCCGCCGAGGTGCTGGGCAAGGCGGACGTGAATTTCCTCGGCCACCCGGACGGGTACCTCGACGAGTACCCCAAGAACAAGCTGCGCGGGGTGTACGTGGAGTACATCCGCCGGCTGATGCCGCAGATCCTGATCACCTTCGATCCCTTTGCCCCCTTCGAGGAGCATCCGGATCACCGGCAGGTGGCCGTCGCGGCCCACGAGGCTGTGAGCTTCAGCCAGATGCCGCTGTACTACCCGGAGCAGCTCGACGCCGGCCTGATGACCCACCTCGTGTCCGAGCGCTACTACTTTGCCAAGGCGCCGGTGCACGCCAACAAGGTTGTGGACATCACGCCGCAGATCGACAAGAAGATCGAGTCGCTCTGCGCGCACGAGAGCCAGATGCGGATGATGATCCAGGACTTCAAGCTCTGCTTCGAGGCCACGGGCCGGCACCCGGAGCTGGCCGACGGCCTCGATCCGGACAACTACCGCCCGCTGCTGGAGATGATGATCCGCGCCTGGGCCCAATCCACGGCCGCGAACGAGGACTTCGAGTACGGCGAGGCCTTCCGCTACGACTACCCCGGCGAGATCGTCGACCGGCTGACCTGAGTCGAGATCCGATCGCGCAGCGTCACTCGCAGGGAAACTGGACGAAGCGCAGCAGCGAGTAGAAGCCCCCGCCGTCGGTGGTGAGGAAGAAGCTGCGCTGGCCGCCCGCGCAGTCGTCGTTGCTGACCACGGCGATGCCCTCGTGGTTCTCCGAGCCGAAGGGCACTTTGGGTGGAGTACCATAGACCCGGATCGTGTCGAGCTTCCAGCCGGCGGGGCTATCCGAGGAGGACAGTCGCGCCACCTCGAGCACGTTGTGACCTGCGCCGTGCCAGAGGAACAGCAGGCCGGTCGAGCGGTCGAGCTCTAGGCCGGCGGTCTCGTCGCGCTCGGTGACGAACTCGCCGACGAAGGTGAACTCGTCGCTGCCCGGATCGAGATCGTAGGCATAGACCTTGCCGCCGGACTGGTGGCCGATCAGCATCAGCCCGCCCATGCCCCGGGTGCTCGAGTAGGCCGCGCCACCGGGCTGCACGAAGCCCTGCTCGGCGAGAAAGATGTCGGGCACGAAGGTCAGGCCCTCGGCTCCGTCGCCGCCCGGCAGGTACGGCGCGGCGTTCCAGGTGCGCTCGAGCACGGAGGTGCCGTACGTCGACAGATCGTATCTGCGAATCTGGCCCGCACCCTCGATCAGCAGGAACAGCACGTCGGCCTGACTGAAGTCGACCTGGGTCAGGGCCTCGAGATCGCCGAAATCCTCCCACTCGGCGCGGTTGCCGTCCTTCTCGCCGATCTCGTACCCGCCGGCGCCGTCCTCGACCACGGCCCAGAGCTTGGACGGGCCGTTGTTGCGGCAGACCCACAGCGTGCGCGTCAGCGGGTTCCACACCGCGCCGGAGAGATCGCGATGGAAGTCGTTCTGCAAGGGTCCCTCGATGCCGGTCAGGTTGTCGGCCTGCAGCGAGCTCTCGGCTGGCCACGGGCAGTCGGACAGCGGCCGGGTCACGCACACCCCGTCCTCGCAGGTGTTGGCCGTGCAACCCATGCCGTCGTCGCACTGCGAATCGCTGGTGCACTCGGGTCCGGGCTCGGACTCGGAGTCCTGGCCCTCGGCTCCAGCCTCCGCCCCTGGCTCGGCATCCGGCTCGGACCCGGCATCGGGCTCGACCTCGGCATCCGGCGCGGACCCGGCATCGGACTCGACCTCGGCATCCGGCGCGACCTCGGCATCCGGCGCGACCTCGGCATCCGGCGCGACCTCGGCATCCGGCGCGGCGCCGGCGTCAGCGTCGGAGCCCTCGCCTTCGGCTTCCGCCTCTGCCTCCGGCTCCGGCGTGACCTCGTCAGCCTCGCGAGCCGCGTCCGTGTCGCCGTCCACGTCAGTATCCGCGTCACCAGAGGTGGCGCTCTCACCACAAGCAGCAAGCAAGGCCAGCACAGCCAGCCACGGCACTGGACTCCGACGCCGGGATCGCATCGCCGCCTCCGTCGAACTGGTTTCCCACACGAGCGCAGCGCTCATACCGCAGGCACAGCCCGATCGCAACGGTGGACAACCCGTGAGCGATGAATAAGATGGCCCCATGACCGCCTCGATCGTCGCCGACCTCAAGGGCTTCCTCGCGATGGACGTTCTGGCCGAGGCCAACCGCATGGCCGCCGAGGGCATCGACGTGGCCCGGCTCGAGGTGGGCGAGCCGGACCACGGCCCGCCGCCCCACGTGCAGGAGGCGATGCAGCGCGCCCTGGCCGCGGGCCGCGATCGGTACACCGCCACCGAGGGCATCCCTGCACTGCGCGAGGCGATCGCCCGGCGCTACCTGCGCGAGTACGACGTGGTTGTGGACCCGGAGCGGATCCTGGTCACCTGCGGCGTGAGCCCGGCGCTGGTGTGGACTTTTTCCGCGATCCTCGAGCGCGGCGACGAGGTGTTGCTGCCGGACCCGGGGTACCCCTGCTACCCCAACGTGGTGCGCTTCCTCGGCGGCGAGCCCCGCTTCTTCCCGCTGCGCGCAGAGGACGGCTTTCTGATCGACGTGGAGCAGGCCCTGCAGACCGCACCGCGCGCCCGGGCCTTCCTGCTCAACTCGCCGTCCAACCCCACGGGCGGGGTGCAGCCCGAGTCGGTGCTCGAGCGGCTCGTCGCCGACTTCCCGGGCATCATCGTCTCCGACGAGATCTATCACGGCCTGACCTACGGCACGCGCGCGCACTCGATCCTGGAGTACACCGACGAGGCGATCGTGCTCGACGGCTTCTCCAAGCGCTATGGCATGACCGGCTGGCGTTTGGGCTACGCGATCGTGCCGGAACGTCTCGTCTCACCGCTCAGGCGGTTGCACCAGAACACGATGCTCTCGGCCAGCGAGTTCCTGCAGGAGGCGGCGGTCAGCGCGCTCGACGGCCCACAGGACTGCGTGGACGGAATGGTTCGGAGCCTCGGGCAACGGCGGCGCACGATCATCGACGGACTGCGTGCGGCCGGGCTCAAGATCCATTGCGAGCCCGAGGGCGCGTTCTACGTGCTGGCCGACGCCCGGGAGTACACCAGCGACTCGCTCTCGTTTACCTTCGAGGTGCTGCGCTCGGCCCACGTGGCGGCCGGGCCGGGCATCGACTTCGGCAGCCGGGCCGAGGGCTTCCTGCGCTTCTCGTACGCGGCGAGCGAGGCTGACATCAGCAAGGCGATCGCGCGGTTTCCCACGTTTCTTGCTGGACTGAAACACAAGTAAATTCGGAACGCATGGTTGACACATGCACATGCATATGTGCATAATGTTTGCTGGCCGCGAGAGGAGGTCCCCATGGCCCGGACCAAGCGCGTGCAGGTGCTGATGGAGCCCGAGGAGCACCGCCGGCTGGAGCGCGTCGCCAAGGAGCGACGCGTTTCCGTGGCCGAGCTGATCCGACGAGCAGTGCGAATGCAATACCTCTCTGCCTCCGCGTCGGCCGCCTATCCCGAGGCCGCCACCGAGGTGGTCTTCGCAGCAGATCGGGGCGTGGACTGGCTGCCGGATGCGCTCTTCGAAGGACCGGCTGGAAAGCTGCTGCGACAGCGCCTCGAAGAACGCGCGGCCAAGAACCGACACAGCCTGGCCGAGGAGATCGAGCTCTGCCTCCGTCGCGAGCTGTTGCGGAGACCGCAGAACCCCGAAGCCTTCCTCGCCAGAGCAGACCGTCTGCGCAAGCGCATCGGCGGCTGGGCAACCGAGGAGCAGATCAACAAGTGGAAACGCGAGGGCCGCAAATGATCGTGGCAGACACCAACCTGGTTACCTATCTGCTGATCGAGGGACCGATGACCGAATTGGCGAGAAAAGTGTTCATGCTCGCTCCGGACTGGTGCCTCCCAGCGCTCTGGCGCTCTGAATTCCGCAACACGATGGCGGGCTACCTGCGAGCGACCGGTCTCGATTTGCAGGAAGCGACCCGGCACACAAAGGACGCCGAGGCCCAGTTTGGCAGCCGCGACGTCACGGTCGACTCGGCCGATGTCCTGGAACTCGTGGCCGGCTCGTCCTGCACCGCGTACGACTGCGAGTTCGTTTCTGCGGCCCGGAGCCTCGGCGCGCCGTTGGTGACTAGCGACAGGCAGGTACTCGCCGAGTTCCCGGACGTGGCCGTCTCGCCCGAGGATTTCCTCGATGGACGCGGTGCTGCAGCAGGCGGTGACTAGTCCGACCGCGGGCTGGGCTCCCCGCTGTCAGTGCCGAGCTCGACATCGAGCCGAGCGAGGGACAGCGCGCTTCCGGCCTGCTGGTGTGAGGTTTCCTACAGCCTTGCGCAGGTCGACACGGCGCAGATCCCGCAGACCTGGCAATCGGGCAGGTCGGCGAAGCGCGCCGCGCTCTCCTCGAGACGCGCGAAGCAGAGCTCACGCTCGATCTGCCCCTCGTCGCCGGGCAGCGCATCGACCGGGCAGCTCCTGCGGCAGGGCGCGCTGTCCTGGCACAGCTCCTCGCAGCTCGGTGGCAGGCCCGGCGCCCGCTCGTCGAGCTCGGCCGTGGTGAGCACGGTTCCCAGCCGTCCCGCACAGCCGACGCGGGTGATCACCAGCTCGTTGCGGCCGAGCTGCCCGAGCCCGGCCATCACGGCCACGTGCTTGTGCGACCAGTGCGACATCAGCAGGTCGCGCTCGAAGTCGCCGGTGGGCGGCCGGACCATGGCGCGGTGACCGGCGTCGAGCAGCCGCTCGGCCAGGCGCAGGCCGATCTGCTCCATGATCTGGTTGCCCTCGATGTACGCCAGAGCCCACTCGCGCGCCACCGCGGGCCGGGCCCGCCGCGCCGCGGCCACCACCTCGGGCCGGAAGGGCAGGAACATGCTGATCACGCTGCGTGCGCCGGGCAGCAGGTCATCGGGCGAGAGATGATCCGGGTGCGCCACCTCGCGCAACACCGTGGGATCGATCCGCTCCGCAGCGGCCGTGGCGATCAGCGGCGCTGTCAGGTGCTCGGCAGCCCCGGCGATCTCGCGGCAGACGCGTTGCAGCTGATCGAGGTCGGAGATCATCGCGCCTCCGGTTTCACCGTAGGCCCCTGCCTGCGGCGGGTCAAGCCGAGGCCTGCCGAACGACGCGGGCCACATCGCGTTATCTTCGTGATTCTGCTCACATCGTGACCGCAATCACAGCGCGGTGAGCCGCGGATGGACTACGTACCCGCGGCAAAACCGAACGGGGGTTCCAATCATGGCCCAGAAACTGAGTGTGGCGCTGATGCTGGTCCTGGCGAGCAGCCTGTCGCTCGCCGCCCTCTGGTCCTGCGGAGACGACACCGGAGGCGGAGACACGGACCTGGACACGGATCTCGACCTCGACCTCGACACCGACAGCGATGCAGACACCGACGTGGACACCGATGCCGATACCGACGCG